>Ga0206990_1134_pt2 | contig 11022 bp, 12 predicted proteins | sample Alteio_BWMinCont_8_FD_153283 | JGI IMG/M metagenome (GOLD analysis project Ga0206990, IMG submission 153283) | Enriched cells from forest soil in Barre Woods Harvard Forest LTER site, Petersham, Massachusetts, United States -... | ecosystem: Environmental > Terrestrial > Soil > Temperate forest >... | reverse complement strand
AGAAGGGTGGTCCGTGGACAGAAACGATTCTCTATAACTTCCAAGGAGGAACGGACGGCTACGTCCCCATGGGCGATTTGGTATTTGATAAGCACGGCAACCTTTACGGAGCGACGTGGTATGGAGGTGGAAAAGGAACGAACTGCAACGAGTTCTACGGTGGCAACTGCGGCATCGTGTTCGAGCTGAGTCCACCGAAGCAAAAGGGTGGAGCGTGGACGGAAGAGATATTGCACAGGTTTGCTGGTGTGACCGCCGGGAAACAGGCTGGCGATGGCGCCGATCCCAATGGCGGATTAGTTCTCGACGGCAACGGCGCAGTTTACGGAACGACATACTTCGGGGGCACAGCGACCGGGGAATGTGGCACCGTGGGCTGCGGCACGGTTTACAATCTCGTCCCGCCGACCAAGAAGGGCGGGGCGTGGAAGGAGAAGATTCTTTGGCGCTTCAATGGCTCCAATGGCGGCGGTCCATATGCTGGCGTCACCTTCCACCAAGATGGGGACCTCTACGGCACGACGGTGGGGGGCGGGAACAATGGAGGGGGCACCGTCTTCGAGCTCGTGCCCGGCACAAGCGGCGCGTGGACGGAAACCGTGCTATATCGCTTCAGAGATGGGACCGACGGAGCGAATCCGGATACTGGCGTTGTTTTTGATACGCACGGCGACCTTTACGCTACCGCCTATCGTGGTGATGGGAACTCCGTCTACGGTGATGTGTTCGCCCTCAAGCCGCCCGGACGAAAGGGAGAATACTGGAGCTTCGCTATTCTTCATGGCTTCAACGGTCCGCCCGACGGCGCGGCCCCTGCTGGCAGCCTGCGTTTCGACAAGGCCGGCAATCTTTTCGGCGCCACGCAAGCAGGCGGCACTGCCACAGCCTGCCAAAAGGGGTGCGGCGCGGTGTATGAGTTGGAGCCTTGACAAAATAGATTGGTTGTTTTCCATCGACAAGATGAACTTGACTGTCCAAGGACAAGGAGTACAAGGTATGAAAGGCACAGTGAAGCCGGGTGCCCCAGGTCTCGCTGGTTTTGCGAGACCTGGGAGGGCCGCCTCGAAGTTCACTGTCACAGGCGGCTTTTGATTTTTCTGCGCTCCATTCATGAGCCAGGGCCTGCGTCATTTTGTCGACCCGGTAGTGGAGTTCAGGTGGGGGTGGTTCCCAGTTTGCAGCGTTCTGGGGAGGCATCGTGGCGGGGGATCCCAGGTCTCGCAAAAACGGCGAGACCCGGGGCACCCTAACTTGCGGTACCCTGACGTCGGGCCCAACAACTCACCTTGAACGCTTCTGGTCTCGACGTTCACTTGTCACAGACAAGCCTCGTCTGATTTTTCTACCGTTTATTCATGACCGAGGGACTCCACCGGTTTTTATAGCGGTCGGGCTTACATTTTCTGACGTTCAGTTGTTACCGACGCCGGCCTCGCTTCGAGAACGAGGTTTACTGTGATTTGTTTCTGCAGATTCTGGAACGGGTTCATCGGCTCCCAGGTCTCGCAAAAACGGCGAGACCTGGGGCACCCTGACCAGTGGCACCCTAACTTGCGGTACCCTGACTGTCGGGCCCACCAACTCACCCTGAACACTTCTGGTCTCGAAGTTCACTTGTCACAGACAGGCCTCGTCTGATTTTTCTACCGTTTATTCATGACCGAGGGCCTACACCGGTTTTATAGCGGTCGGGCTTACATTTTCTGACGTTCAGTTGTTACCGACGCCGGCCTCGCTTTAGGAACGAGGTTTACTGGGATCTGTTTCTAGAGATTCTGGAACGGGCTCATCGGCTCCCAGGTCTCGCAAAAACGGCGAGACCTGGGGCACCCTGACCAGTGGCACCCTAACTTGCCGTACCCTGACGGTCGGGCCCACCAACTCACCCTGAACACTTCTGGTCTCGAAGTTCACTTGTCACAGACAGGCCTCGTCTGATTTTTCTACCGTTTATTCATGACCGAGGGCCTACACCGGTTTTATAGCGGTCGGGCTTACATTTTCTGACGTTCAGTTGTTACCGACGCCGGCCTCGCTTTAGGAACGAGGTTTACTGGGATCTGTTTCTAGAGATTCTGGAACGGGCTCATCGGCTCCCAGGTCTCGCAAAAACGGCGAGACCTGGGGCACCCTAACCTCGGGCACCCCAACCTCGGGCCCCGCCCCGGGCAGCCTAACTCCCGGGACACCGATTCACCCTCAACGATTCTGGCAGGCGCGGTTTTATGATTTCAATGTTTGGACGGAGCGCAAGCGGATTGAGAAGCTTAATTACATTCATCGCAATCCGGTGGAGCGCGGGTTGGTAGCCTCGCCTGAACAGTGGCGCTGGAGCAGTTTTCGATGGTATTTGTGCGGAGAGCCAGGTCCGGTGCAGATTAATGATACGGACATTCTGGTAATGACGGTGCGTCCACCTGCCGCTTGAATGGGCCACCGCGGGATCGTTTTCCCGATTCGGGAAAAATGTTGTCAAGCCCCCTGGAGCGTCTGTTTTCTTTCAAGCTTCTGATTCGGAGGGAAATATAAATTTCAAAATTTGGCGGGTTTACCCCTTCTGATTTGGTAGTCTGGAAATAGAAGATAAGAATAGACGGCGCCAGCGGAAATTCCGCTGGCGCCTTTTTTATTGAGATTAAAAGGAAAAATGCGACGAAATAAGTTGGTTGAAGCTGGCAAAAATCTGGTCGTGGGGCAGCGCACTCCGCGTTCTACGCCTTGGATACTGGCCAACCTTGAGCGCGACCGGCTCGCGAACCGGGAAGCGTTGCTGGGAATGAAAGCCACTATCGTGCGCGGGCCGCTTTGGGCTAAGCGGCGCGGCGAACTCTCGGAACTTGCGTTCTTCTACAAGGCCGCGGGCCTGGGGTTTGGCGTGGCCAAGCCCTGGGGCGACAGCGAACGCTACGACTTCATCCTGGATTCTGGGCAGCGCTTGTGGAGGGTACAGGTCAAGTCGGGAGGCTATCACCACAATCGCAGGTATGGGCTGCATGGAATGTGCGGCAATCGCCAACAGACGGTGTACACAGCTGGGGAGATCGACATCATCGTCGCCTACCTCATTCCTATCGACGCGTGGTACGTGATTCCGGTAGAAAAGATTCAGAACAAATGGTTGCTATTTTTTCCTTACGGTGGAGACCGCTGCGGCCACTACGAGGAGTATCGCGAAGCGTGGAGGCTTATGGCGCCGCAGAGTTCGGGTGCTTCGTTTCTTTCTACCGATACGCGGAACGGGCGGTTTTTTGCCGGGGTATCTTAATCCACGGTTCTTGTGATCCGGCTTAGTTGGAGTCAGCCTCCAACGTCCCCATTCTAAATTTCGCAAAGAGCGCGAAATTTAGAATAGGGCACCCGGCCGCCAAAAACCTTGGTAGTCTTAGTCTCGAGGGGCAGAAAGAAGGAGTTGCAATGGCAAAACTGCAGGAGCGACTGGACGAGTTCAAGAAGTCATTTGAGTCGGGGGCTCCTCCATACAATGCGCCGCGCGAAGCAATCGAAACGATGCATCGCGCCACAGCTGAGCTCAAGGCTACGGGGATTGAACAGCGAGCCTTAAAAATCGGGGACCCTGCTCCCGGATTCACCTTATTCAATCAGGATCACGTGCAGATCGCCTCAGCCGATCTCCTCGGCAAAGGTCCGCTGGTCGTGAGCTTCTTCCGAGGACACTGGTGACCTTACTGCAATATGGAGCTGGAGGCTCTACAGCAGATCCATCCCGAAGTGCGAGCGGTCGGCGCAGAACTCGTCGTAATCACTCCTGAGCTCGAACGGTATACGCGTGCTCTGCACAAGAAGCTGAACCTGACGTTCGATATCCTGACCGACCTTCACCTAAAGACCGCAGAGCAGTTTCGGCTTGTCTTCACACTGCCGGATTACCTGCGCGAGCTTTACAAGTCCTTCGGTAGCACTCTGGACAGATTCAACGATGAGCCGGAATACCGATTGCCGATGCCTGCACGATACGTGATCGATCAGGAAGGGATCATCCGTGCAGCCGATGTGAACGCGGATTATACGATCCGTCCCGAGCCTTCCGAAACACTCAGGCAATTGCGCGCCGTAATCAGTTGATCTGGGCGCGTGGCCCACTCAACGTCCCCACTCTAAATTTCGCAAAGGATGCGAAATTGTTCGCAAGGACGGAACTGGTGGCGAACTTCAACGGCATACGCGGCATGGACGCGCCACGCACGTATTTCAACGGGACCCGGGCGGCTCCTTGCGCATTGTCACGAACATCTGAGTTCAGCGGTCGCAGTAGGTGTTGAACCTTCGCTAACGAATTAACCCTGCCCCAGTTGTGTTCACCAGGCGCTGGCTTTTGCGTGGAACGAATATGGAACAGATTTCGGCGCACAAGGTTCGGGAAAGAATCCAACACTTCTGGACTGTTTTTTCGGACAAGGCAAAGAGTGAGTTTGAGGCGATGTACTTGCCATCAGCGACCGTGTTCGCGGTCGACGGGCGTCGGAGCGAACTCGCGCGACTGATGGTCGTACGTCGCACCCGTGAACTTATGAGCGAGTCATCAGCGGTAATGGTGAAATTGGGGTTCATCAATGTCCAACTTCTCGGCCCCGACATGGCGGTTACATCCTATCCTTTGAGTCTTTCAACGACTAGAAACATGCCGAATGGACGCCGCTACCGGGCAGAAATCCCATATTTGCGTGCGACCCAGGTTTTCGTGAGCGACGCAGACGGCCAGCTGCGGATCATTCACGAGCACTTGAGTTCGGCTGAGCCCGTGGCAGTACAAGAGGTCGTGACGCGGAATTGATGCCCGCGGGTGGCCGTCTCAAGCCTCCTTGCGCTTTTTGCTCGGCACGAGTGGCAGATCGGGGAGCAAAGACGCTGTATGCTGCGGAGACTTATGCATTCCATTGCTATGGTCGTACTGCTCGCGCTCCAGTGTTTTGTCGTGCTGTTCGTGGCGCTCCACAACTGGATTCCTCTGGGAACACTCAATAACGTAAAAGGCGTCAGAGTGGAGTTCCCAACCGGCAAACTTCTCGTTACCACCTTGATCAATTTCACTCCGTTTGCGATCGGACTTGCTGCCACAGCCTTTTACTTTGGCAGAGTCTACCCGGGCTGGGTCTTTTGGTGGTTGTGGATCACTTACGCACTTGCATGCTACGGATCGTTCACGGCCTGGTGGATGCCGTACCTCCTTCGCCCGGATCCACCGCGAGCGGCTCGCTACCGAACCATGTACGCAGCGACACATGCCTTTCTGCCGGAGCGCAACGGCATCCGGCCGAACACGCTGCATGTGCTCTTTGACATTGTGACCATCGCCATACTGATTGACTTGGCTGTGCTGACGCATAGCTGACCGGCCTTGCTCCAGAATGACGGGCTGATGAGATAACTGTGTCGGCTCCTTGCGAGCGATTAGACTTGGATGCTATCGAAGCGACCAAGTCTCGGAGGGAAGGCACCGACACGGTTATCTCATCAGGCAATTCCGTCAGCCTCACTCGGCTGGCGTGCCTAAAACGCTGAAGGCGGGTAGCAGCGCACTATTTTTTGTCACTTCCCAGGCCCCATTGCCAAACCGCTGCGCTACCGTGCCGAAAATGCTTCGGCTGTTCATGTTCCACGAGTCGGATGAGTCTTGCGTGGCCTTATCGGTGGTCGCAACCAGCCAATACTGCACTCCCTTTTTCACCCTTACTGTTTTCTTGAGTCGAGCCAGATCAAGTTTGCAACAGCCTGGGAACGGAGGCAGATTCACCAGGTTCCAGGTCTTGATCGCCGTTCCAGGCGCACCGCTACTGTCATGATTGAGGCTCAACGTGACGCCATTCGTGCCTGCCGCCGTCAGGATGGCCACCTTGATGAGAACAAGGTTGAAGTTACGCTTGGGGGTGAACGGAGTCGCTGAATCGACTTTTCCACCTGCAACCTCAGGGCCGGTCACCGACCACCCGACATTAGGGAGGTAGACATTTGTCCCCGTGCCTAGATCGCTATAAATGGTAACGAGTGACGCGGGGTCGGCGGGGGATTGCTCGGTCTTCTGAGGATTCGGTTGAAGGGCAACGGTCATGCTTCCGCCGTTGATTCTGATGGTTCCCTCACGATCCTGAGCCGCGAGGGTACCCAGCACGACTAGCAACATGGCGACACCGAGTAGCATCGATGAAATGGGAGAGCGTTTCATAAAGTCCTCCTGGCATGGGTATTCGTTCGCGAAGCGATAGGGCGAAAGCATTCGCTGGGGAGAAAGGCGTTTCATATTTGCGCTACTGGTGAGCGCTCGGAATTATGTTCCTCTCAGGAAAGCGAGTCAATGCCGCACCTCAGGCAGCGGGCTCCATTCTGCGGGACCAAAGCACCCGGGAATCCACGTAAACGGAAAAGGCCTTCGCAAAAATGCCTATGGACATTCCGCCGGGTCCTTGTGGTCCCTGTTGGCTGGGCTGGCCTACCTCTGTGGTTTTCGCAAGGTGGGGGCTCAGGGAGCGTGCGTCGGGATGTCACATTGACCGTCTTAGCGACCATCTGGCGCTGAAAAAAAATACCGGAGTTAAACAGTCCAGCTTTCAACGCGCGGGTCATCGGCCGGGCTAGATCGTTTATCTGCTGCCGCATTCTTTGGAGATGGTTTTGACCGAGCTGACCGTGAGCGTTACAGGAGAAGTTGACCGCCCGGCATCTGAGCTGTCGTTCATTGTCGATGATTTCGTTCCAGTCACCTTCACTTGCTGGCCCAGGTATTGGCTCAGTTTGACGTTGTCGGCAGCGTGAAGCACGTAACTGTTGCCTGGATCAGACTGCGTCAGTATGAAATCGCCACTTTGCCGACTTACGCACCCCTGTACTGTCACTTGCCCCTTCGCCTTGGTTGATGGCTGAGACTGAGCTTGACCTGATTGTGCGATCAAACAGCTACCCACAAACAACAGCACGAACACAGTTGTTTTGATCATTTAGTAAGACCTCCGGAAAGGGATTTCATTATCTGTCTGCTTGGGCGACTAGTCAACACTACGATTTCACGTTGTTGGGTGTTTCTCGCTGGTCATCACCAAGGGAATCGCACACGAACCGACGAGCTGAGATCGCGCTCCGCATGGTTAATCAGAAACGTCCTTCGATGTGGTTGCCTGAACTCCTGCAAGCTGACGATACTTACGGAAGGACGCGAAGAACCATCTGCGTTCCACTGTCCAGCTTCACGTCATGCTTAGTCGAGTTGATGGTCGACACCTCTCCCTGTTGAGGGCTCAGCGATACTCCGGGAATTCTTGCCATGCCTTGGGCCTTGGGGGTCGGTACGTCCCCGTTAGCAGTGCCCCAGCCTGCCTGGGGCGCTTGCGGGGCTGGAACCCCGGGCGCCGTTCTACCCGGCACTGGCATCCCTTCACTATTGCCCACATCTCCGGGCGGGGAGACAACCCCGCCGATTGCGGGGCTGGTGGTGGTCAAGGCAGGATTTAGCTCTGGCGCGCCAATCGCCTGAATAGTGGCCTTCAGCGTAACCTCAGTTCCATTTTTGAGGACTATTTTGTCGAAAGCAATTCCGAGAGTGGAGGCGGACTCGCCTTGATGCAGTGAAACCGCAGTGATGTGGGCAAGCACTTCCGACCCCTTGGGAACGACCACACCGTTTTTGCCTGAAAGAAACCCCTCCACCGTCTTTGCAATTACTTGATCGCCGATCTTGACCTTCCTGGCATCAATCGATTTTGTCAGTTCAGCTTGAAAAATGGTCCCCGGCATAAGTTGCATCTTCGCATTCGATTCCTGTCCTCGGTTTACCGTATTTTGGCCAAGGGAGAGCCCCGTCAGTATCAATAGCGAAATAGAAAGTTTCATAAGCTTCTCCTTCTTCGATACTTCACAAAACGTCATCTATGAAAATTCTAGGCCCCACATGGCCGGCCATCAAGAGAGAGAAGCCCGATATTGCCTCCGTTGCTGTGAGCGGCGATTTGCGCTCTTCTTGGAACTGCCCCACTCAAGGTAAAGGACAGCTTGATTGGACCACCCGGCTCTCATGCCGCTAGGGACGATGGGCTCTATTGACAGAGGTTTGGATTGAAATATATTTTCGTACCCGGAAATCGCATGATCTCCAGGAGTTCATGCGAGATCATGCGCGTGGGCCGGGAAACAATTTTCTCTTCTAAGGAGCAGCAATGAAAAACTTCGGAAAGTTCTTATTCGTCGCAACGCTGATTCTAACCTCTGTTTACGTCGCGACTGCGGATACGCCGACACTCACATTCAAGTTCACGACCATCGAAGTCAAGGGGGCGCAAGACACGCGCGTCTTCGGGGTAAACAATGCTGGCGTCATGGTGGGGGCATACATCGATAGCAGCGGCATCAGCCACGGTTTCATGCTCAAGAGTGGAAAAGTGACGACGCTCGACAATTCCAAGGGTTCGAACACCAACTGCGCCGGCGTCAACAAAGCGAACGAGATTGCAGGGTATTACGTGAATTCGAGTGGGGCCGAACAGGCATTTTTGTATCACGCTGGGAAGTTCTCGGACATCGGGCCGGCCGGAGCGACGAGTTCGGAAGCCTTCGGGATTAATGATCACGGCAACATCGCCGGCTATTTCGTTGATTCGAGCGGCTTCCAGCATGGATTCGTTTGGAATGGCAAGAAGTACAAACAACTGGATGCGCCCGGAGCATCGTCAACCCTGGCTTGGGGAATTAACAACACCGGTCTCGTGGCCGTGCAATGGATTAATTCCAGTGGCAACACCCAAGGCGCGATTTACAACGGCAAGAAGTACAGCGCGATCAATGTGCCGGGTGCGGTGAGCAGCTATCCGCACAGCATCGATTCGGCGGGCGATGTGGTTTATTCCTGGACTGATTCTACCGGTCTTTTCCATGGGGCGCTGCGCACTGGCGGAAAGGTTTACAAATTCGATGACCCCAGGGGAACGGACGGCACTTATGGGGACGGCATTAATGATCACAAGCTTGTCGTGGGCGTGTATCACACCAACGGCGGCGCAACAGCTGAGGGCTTCAAAGCGACTTACTAATGCGGGGATTCTGTGTGTCGGGAGGCGGCTTTAGCTTTTCCGCAACTGCTCACACGCTACGCCCGGCTTGCCTCTGCAGCTCGGCCTACCACAACCATCGAAGTCGTGTGATTCGTGCGCCCAGGAAAGTCTGATTAGGTCCGTTCCGGCTCGGCCGGGTAGCGGCACGGCTTCAGCCGTGCCGCTCGTACTCACTTAATACGCGGCTTTCAGCCGCTGCGGTTCGCTCCTGCTCCGCTCAGTCGTACTTCTCGTACAGGATCGACTTCCGGTCCCAGCCCAGTGACTTCAGAAGATCGCGATTGGCTTTGACCATTTTGTCCAGGCCGCAGATGTAGGCGTGCATGTCGGTGCGGCTTGCGACAATCCCCCCGACGTGCTCTTGCACGTATCCGCGAATGCCTCTCCACGCCGGGCCGCCGCGGCTGAGTGTCGGCAGGTAATGGAAGTTTGGGTGCGCCTCGGCCAAGCGCTGGAATTCGTCGTGATAATAAATATCCTTTTCCGTCCGATTGCCGAAGAGTAGGTAAAGCTGTTTGCCTTGGTGACGCGCGTGAGTCTCAACGGGGGACGGGCGTCCTCGCCTGTCTTGCTCCGATTCAGGAATCGGAGCGAGCAACCAATGCAGCATAGAACGAAAGGGCGCGATCCCTGTGCCAGTCGCGATGAAAATCGTATCGCGCATGGGCAGGCGCAGAATGAAATCGCCAAACGGTCCCTGGCAGCTGATCTCGTCACCTTTCTTCATGTCGCAAAGAAAGTTGGACATGAAGCCGTCCTGCACGCGGTTCAAACATAAAGCAAACTTGTTGCTGTCGTCTGGCGGGGAAGCGATGGAGTAAGCGCGGATGATCTCTTCACCATCGACCTTGTTAGTTTTGAACGAGAGCCATTGCCCGGCAACAAAGCCAAAGCGTGGCATGCCGATCATTGCAAATTCAAGATGTTTGGTTAGTTCGGAAAGGGGGACCGAGCGGGTAAGTCTCGCGGTGAAGGTTTGGAACGGCATTGTTTCTTTAGATGAAATAATTGACGCCGTCGGCGCATTCCCTGAGACGGCATTGGTGCTGCCAGCAGAAGCAGGTCCTTCGGCTCTGTGGTTTCATTCGCTTCGCGAATGAACCCCCCCCCGCGCTCAGGATGACACTGTGTTGGTGCAGGAAGACAACAGCTAGAAGCCAGAAGCTTTCTATTCCACCGTCACTGATTTCGCCAGATTTCTCGGTTGATCGACATCGCAACCACGGCGCACTGCGATGTGATAGGCGAGCAGCTGCAGCGGAACAATTTCAAGAATCGGAGACAGTTCTTCCGGCGCTGGCGGGATGTAAAGCACGTGGTCGGCGGCTTCTTTAATCTCTTCATCTCCCTCGGTGGCCAGCGCGATGACGATGCCGGAACGGGCTTTCACCTCTTTCAAATTCGAAATCGTCTTCTCGTATCGCACCATCGACAGCTCATTGTTGGGGTCGCGGGTAGCAATAATTACTACTGGAAGGTTCTCGTCGATCAGGGCATTGGGGCCGTGCTTCATTTCGCCCGCCGGATAACCTTCTGCGTGGATGTAGGAGATTTCCTTCAGCTTCAACGCGCCCTCGAGGGCAATCGGATAGTGAATGCCGCGGCCCAGAAACAGGAAATCCTGCGCACGGACGTACTGTTTCGCGAGTTGTTCACAAGCCTCGTCGTGGGTTAGAAGATGCTCAAGCTTGCCGGGAAGCAGAGTTAGTTCATGAACAGCCTTCGCCGCTTGCTCCTTATTCATGATTCCGCGCACCTGTGCCAGGTAAAGCGCAAACAAATAAAGTGCAGTGAGTTGAGCCGTGAACGCCTTGGTTGACGCCACGCCAATCTCTGGACCTGCATGCGTGTAAATGGTTCCCGCAGCTTCCCGCGTGATCATTGAACCGACAACGTTGCAAATGGCGAGCGTCTTCGATCCCCGCGCCTTGGCTTCACGCTGGGCTGCGATAGTGTCGGCGGTTTCTCC
>Ga0206990_1151_pt1 | contig 11139 bp, 7 predicted proteins | sample Alteio_BWMinCont_8_FD_153283 | JGI IMG/M metagenome (GOLD analysis project Ga0206990, IMG submission 153283) | Enriched cells from forest soil in Barre Woods Harvard Forest LTER site, Petersham, Massachusetts, United States -... | ecosystem: Environmental > Terrestrial > Soil > Temperate forest >... | reverse complement strand
AGTTATCGCTGACAGATACTGTATATGTAGTAGTAGTAGTAGGATTTACGGTAACACATGGGGTTGCCATATTTCCCGGTTGCCATAGGAAAGTATTTCCTCCTGTTCCCCCAATTGCGGTAGCACAAAGATTGGTTGACATGCCACTACACATGGAGCCGGAACCTGTAACGGTAGCTGCCAATGGAGGGCCTAAATTAACAGTAACCTGTCCGGTTGCTGTACATCCGTTAGCATCGGTAACTGTTACGGTATAATTCTGCGAAGTTACAGGTGTTACAGAAGCCGTACTGGTTACCGAAGTAAGACCCGAACTCCATGCATATCCATAAGGGGTAGTACCGCCGGTTGCAGTAGCAGTAAGGGTTCCTGTTGAACCGATACAAATCATTGCAGGGCCTGTTACACTGACCGCAAGAGGTAGTGCCGGCTGCGTAATGACTACAGATGCCGTAGCAACACAAGCATCATTGTCTTTTACAGTAACGGTATACGACCCTGCAGTAAGGCCTGATGCCGTTGCATTAGCTCCGCCTGAAGGTAGCCAGCTATAGGTATACGGTACGGTTCCGCCTGCGGCGGTAACGGTAGCGCTTCCTGTTGAGCCTCCATTACAAAGTACATTAGTAGGAACGCCCATAACGGCAGTTAATAATGCAGGCTGTGTAATAGTTACACTGGCAGTTGCGCTACATGAAATGGTATCGCTGATTGTTACGGTATATGTTCCGGCTGTTAATCCGGTAGCAGTAGCGTTGGTTTGTCCGCCGGGAGCCCATGAATAAGTATAAGGTGCGTGACCGTGTGCCGGGATTCCGGATGCACTGCCGGTAGCGCCGCCGTTACATTGTATATTGGCGTTTACAGCTGCGGTAGCAGTTAAGCTGCAGCAACTGGGGTTAGGCTGTACGGCAATAAGAGCTATGGTCATCCAAACGTTGGAAGCTCCAATATCGGTAGAAGTAATATTGTAAGTTCCGGCGTTGGCATAGGTTGAATCAGCCTGTGCGCCATCTACCCCATTACTTATATATGTATGATCTAATTCAGTTAACTGGCCATTCCATTTTACTACTCCTGTACCGCCATTATCGTTATTGTCGATACTGCCGTATACCCAGGCACCATTTTCAGTGGTTGTAATGGCAGCAGTAATGGTAGTAGGGCCGTGATTATTAGCATTTCCCCCTATAAGAATATTGGCCGTTGTAAGGCCTACAGGGCAGGCTGGTTGATATACAGAGGAAGCAAAATTAAAATACCAGGGATTGTTTAAGCCGGCTTCAGTACATTTACATACATAGGTGCCGGGAACTGCTGCAACATAAGCCCAAATGCATTCTTGCCATGAAAAATTGGCGCTTAACCAAAGTCCTCTTGTTTCATAGGTTGCATTATTGCCATTTACGGTTACAGTTCCGGGGGTAATAGCAAGTGTGTTTCCCCCTGTTCCATATCCGCCGGCAGAAATTATAATAAGTTCATTAGCATTATGGGTGGTTATATTCCAAGTGGATGCACCATTTGCAGCACTGTGAGAATCAAGCACAACTTGCTGGGCACTAAGGTTATTTGCGGTAAAGCTAATAAACAGGGTTGAAAGGGCTAATGCCGCTTTTGTCAAGAAAATAGAGGTTGATTTTTTGTTTTTCATAAATTGATTAAATGCAGTTACAAAAGTATATAATTAGTTCGATTCAAGAGGTATAACGAACGCCGGTTTACAAACGTTGGGCAGGGGTAGGAAAATAGTCGCATGTGATATAAAAGGGTCATTTATTGGTGTTTGGCAAGCCCATGGCAAAAGCTTCAAATTAACATTGTCACATTTATATGTTACTACAATGTTAACAGCATATTTCGTATACTATTTTGTAACCTGCGTGCAGTATACTTTAATGATAAGATAGGCTTCGGTAAGCCCCAGTTCTCCGGCTTTACTGAAATCCTCGCAGGCATCTATCTTGTCGTTCAGGCAAAAAAGCAATAAACCTCTGTTATAGTAAGCATCTGCAAAGTCCTTGTTGATTTGCAGCGCAGTATTGCAATCATCTACAGCTCCCCTGAGGTCGTGCATTTTATATTTTACACAGGCGCGGTCATAATAAGCGAAGGCAAAGCCGGGTTCTAACTTTAGTACTTTAGTAAAATCAGCAATGGCTTTTTCATATTTATCATTTATTGGGTTATTGACTACGCGATAGGTTTTGTTTATATATGTGTCCGCATCGTTGCCATTCAGTTGTCCAAGTATTTCTGTTTCCCTGCAAATATCAATTCCTCTTGCAAAATAGGCTATTGCAGAACCCGTATCCCGGCTTATAACTTTGTTGTAGTCTGTAATTGCGGCATTAAATAATTGCAAATTTGTTTCCTGCACTGCCTTTTGAAGAAGTGCTTCTGTTTGCATATTGCTGTCTTTTACCGGTTCATTTAAAATATTTTGAGAACCTTCTTTTGTATTATCCTCGGGGATAGCCTTTTTATTCGTTAAACAAAAATTGAGGTATTCTTTTCTACTTTCCATAAACAACAAAGGTGTGCAGTCTGCTTTTAAACGATCTTTACCTTTAACGGCAAGATAAAATAAGGGCATCAGATCAATACTGGTTGTATCGGATAACCTCTGATTATCGCTGTTGAAATTGGAGTTTAATGCCATCAGGTGCATCAGTTTGGTTGAGTCGCTTGCCCTCTGCAATGTATCACTAAAACGGCTTAATTCACCCACAATCTTACCCAGTTTATAATCTGCTTTTGCACCATTAATATCTTTCATAAATTCTTTCACATGCCCGCGTTCATAATAAGCTTCCACCAAATAAGGGTACAGATCAATGGTTGTATTATAATCGGCTAAAGCACCTTTGTAGTCCTTTGTCTGGCATTTTAATTTCGCCCTGTTAAGCAAGGCCTCAATGTTTTTAGGATTCAGCGCCAATACCTTGTCAAAATCGGCAATAGCAGAGGTATAATCATTTTTATCAGCTTCCAGCGCACCCCTGTTAAAGTAAGCAAGGGCATTCATGGGGTCGTAATAGATTACCATATTGAAATCCTTCATCGCCCCCGAGTCATTATCAAGTTTTATTTTAGCTTCGGCCCTGTTATAATAGGCAAGTGTGGAAGCTGAATCTGTTTTCAAAGCCCGGTCATACTGCTCTATGGCCTCTTTATACTTGCCCAGGTTATAATCAGTCATTCCTATCCGCTCTCGCACCTCAGCATCGCCGGGGTTCAATTTAAGGGCAATAGTGTAATTTATTAAGGCGCTGTCATATTTAGTAAGTGCATTTTCTGCCATGCCTATACACAGATAAACGTTTTCGCCCGTATAATGCATACGCAGGGCATTATTGCAATCGCTTATCGCCTCGTTAAATTTTTGATTGGAGAGTTTAAAAAAACCTCTTTCTACAAACAGGATCGGATCATTACCCTGTCCATCAATAACATGGTTTATATCTTCAATAGCGCCTTTATAGTCTCCAAGGCGGTATTTAACAAGGCTCCTGTAATGATAGGTGTCATAAAGCGCGGGGTTAAAAGCTGACATGGCGCTGGTCAGGTCCATTTCGGCTCCCAGGTTGTCATTCAGATAATATTTACATACTCCCCTGTAAAAATAGGCTACATATTCAGTTGGCCTTACTTCTATGCAGACATCTAATTTTTGTATGGCTTCAAAATAATTTTTCTTATCCATCTCTTTCCTCGCCTGATCCATATAGGCGTATACATTAAGCTGCGAAAAGGCACTTGATACACCAATAAAAAGAAGTATAAATGTTAAACGGAATTTAGATAATAACACAGAAGGCATCTTTAAAATACGTAAACTTATATATAAAGGCAAGGGGGAAGCGTGGCAAAAGTACCTGTATTTTTAGACAGTTAAAACATTATCATGGCAATACGTCTTTTAAAATTATAACTTAGCAGTCCCAAATCATAACACACACAACTTAATTGAAAGGCTTAGGCAAAATACTCCGCTACCTTAAAAACTATAAAAAACATGTCGGACTTAACGTATTTGCTAATACGCTGTCCATCATTTTTGGCTTATTTTCCTTTTCATTACTTATTCCTTTTCTTAAGATTCTTTTTCCCGATGAAAAAGATCAGGCTAAAGAAGCTTTAATTCTGACGCCACCCAAGTTTCATTTTAGCGGTAGTGGCCTTTCAGATTATGTAAACTACTATATAAGCAGCTTTATAAAGCAAAATGGCATGGAGTATGTCCTGGTTGGACTTTGCATTGTCTTTGTAACAATGATGCTTCTGAAAAATGCTTTTCGTTATATGGCTGCCTACAACATGGCCCCTATTCGTAATGGAGTGGTTAGAGACCTCCGCAATGAGATATATGATAAAATTCTTATACTGCCACTTTCTTATTATTCTGCTGAAAGGAAAGGAGATATTATGGCACGTATGACTAATGACCTGACTGAAATTGAATGGTCGGTTATGCAATCGCTTGAAATGATAAGTGTTAATCCACTCACAATTATATTTTATTTAGCTTATCTGATTTTCCTAAGCCCTCAATTAACATTACTTGCCTTTATTCTCTTGCCTGTAACGGGTGCACTTATTTACTATGTGGGCAGAACATTACGTAAAAGTTCATCTAAGGCAAAAGGCATGATGGGGACCCTTTTTTCTATGATAGAAGAGACTATTGGTGGTATTCGTATTATTAGAGCATTTACCGCTGAAAAAATTGTCCATACCAAATTTCGTGAAGAAAATATCAGTTACACGACCATAATGAATCGTGTTTACCGTCGTACTGATCTTGCTTCTCCCTTAACTGAAGCACTTGTTTCCATTGTGTTAGCTATTTTATTATATGTAGGAGGACATTTAGTATGGAGACCTACTCACCCTCTTGATGGTTCTTTATTTATAACATATGTTATAATTTTTTCCCAATTGATTCCTCCTGCCAAAGCCTTTTCCACGGCATATTATAATGTGGAGAAGGGGTTGGCTTCCCTGGAAAGAATAAATAAAATATTGCACGCGGAGGTAACAGTAACCGAGGTTGCGAACCCCCGCTCTATAACTACCTTTGAAAAAGAAATTGAATTTCATAATGTAGGTTTCGCTTATCTGCGTGGCGATAGCGGATATGCCTTACAAAATATTAACCTGAAGATCCCAAAAGGTAAAACCATTGCTATTGTCGGCCAATCGGGCTCAGGTAAAAGTACGCTGGTAGATATGCTGCCCCGCTTTTACGACCCAACTGAAGGCAGTATAACTATTGATGGCATTGCACTTAATGAGTTAAGCATTTCACAACTCCGGAACCTGATGGGAATTGTTACACAAGATACCGTTCTGTTTAACGATACGGTTAAAAACAATATTGCTTTCGGCATGAAAAATGTGACGGATGAGCAAGTGATACAGGCCGCCAAAGTGGCCCATGCTCATGAATTTATCAGCCGTATGGAAAACGGCTATGAAACCAATATTGGAGATAGGGGAGGGAAGATGTCAGGCGGAGAGCGCCAACGCATGAGCCTTGCCAGGGCTATATTAAAGAACCCACCCATACTTATTTTAGATGAAGCCACCTCGGCCCTTGACACCGAATCGGAACGATTAGTTCAGGATGCCCTTACAAAACTGATGACCAACCGAACCTCTATAGTTATTGCACACAGGCTTTCCACCATTAAAAACGCCGATGAAATAATTGTTATGCAAAAAGGCAATATTGTTGAAAGAGGCAATCATGCAGCTTTACTTGCGCTCAATGGTGTCTACAAAAGGCTGTACGATTTGCAGAGCTTTGTCTAGAAGGTTCCTTAACTCGGAATAGACGTATTGTAGTAGTGCAGGCTTTTAAGGATATTATATAAAGCCACCAACAGAAGTACCGGCCTTGCAAAGGCGAAAATGGTAAGTGGATAATCACGCCTGAAATAAATGTTATAAAACCCTACCAGAGCAAGAACAAGAATGAATGAACAGATTACCACAGTTACATTGTAGAAATTCTTATTGTTAAGTATGCCGCTTAAAATTAGGAGGCCCATTAATACAAAGTCAATAATTTCCCAGGTATTGTTAATGACTATCCAATGTGCCCCTATTAGCATCCGGAGTTCATTCAGCCCCAGTAAGAGGCCGCTGCCGATTATTAGATAACGATTCATAACGTTGAATTTTTTTGGGTTGCTGTTGTATTAATAACGTGGCGAATTGAGTTTTATTATGTACGGTTTGTTGTCGAAGATTCAGAGTTCTTAAAATAATCTTAATTTCGCAGCCCTTACCCAATTGCCCGGATGGCGGAACAGGTAGACGCGCTGGTCTCAAAAACCAGTTCTTTCACGAGAATGTCGGTTCGATTCCGACTCCGGGTACACTAGCAGAAAACTTTTACTAATGACAATAAACCCAGGCATAGGGATTTTTTTATTCCTCGCTGCATTTTTTATACTTACAGTCGTAAATAGTTATATCTATCTCAAAAGGAGGAAAAATAAGAAAGCGGAAAAGGCTCTTGCCGAACAGCACATGGAGCCTGTGCGGCTTGAGAAAAAGCATCTGCAAAATTGCATTGTGCTGAGCGACCGGGATGAAATTTTAGATTTGCTTCCAAAAGGCGCCGTGGCAGCTGAAGTTGGGGTTTTGGCAGGCGACTTTTCGGAAAAGATACTTGCCCGGACTGCACCCAAACAACTTTACCTTATGGATACCTTTTTTTCCAACGATTGGGTGGAAAGTAAAAATAAGCGGTTTAATCCGGAAAGCCATTTGGGTTTTTTGAAGGAAAGATTCAAAGAGCAGATAAACAGAAATGTGGTACACCTTCAAAAAGGGATTTCATGGGAGGTTTTAAAGCAATTTGATGATCACTTTTTCGATTGGATATACGTAGATGCAGGCCACAGCTATCCGGAAGTATATGATGACCTGCTGCAGGCTAAAAGGCTTATAAAGCCTAATGGGTATATAATTATGAATGATTATATCTTTTATTCGCACGCCGAGGAAGTGAATTACGGCGTTATTCAGGCAGTTAATAAACTATGCCTGGATGATAATTTTGAGGTAACTCATTTTGCTTTGCATCCGCAAATGTATTGCGATGTAGTTTTAAAACGGATTGTATAGCGTCTCACTTATTTCTTTTTAGCAATAACCACACAGGTGAAGCTCCAGTATTTTGTTGAGCCGGTTCCGTGTACATAGCCAATTCCCACTTCCGTAAGCGATGAATTAAGATCACCTTCGCCGAGCAACAGTTTTCGCCCATCTAATCCACGGTGAGCCTTGTCAATCACAATGTTTTTTATGGCTAATTCACCCGATGGTGCTCCACCTTCAATAGCTTCCAGGTTACTTTGTTTTTTGTTTTTCAGTTGGTCGTCAGATATCGGATAGGCTTTGTTTACATAATAATTAATTCCATATCCGTCCGGGTCTACATCGTCGAAGTACCCTTTAAAAGCCATGTTCATGGCTTTTCGTTCGGCAACAGCGGCAAGGGAGTCGTTCCATTGAAGCTTAGGCCTAGGTGATATGCCTTTAAGGGAAACCTCATAACGCTCGGTGTATGAATTGGGATCCTGGCGTATTTTGTTTAACAATTCAAATGCCTTTTGTGCCTGAACCTTGTCTATATACACTCCTTTTTCGGGATTACTTATAAAGGATGGCAGCAGCGTCAGGCATAGTGCAAGAAAGCCAAAAACTGTAATGATTGAAAGTTTGCGTATCATGGTATATTAGTAATTAGTGAAGGTTAATTCTAAATGACTGTACAAATGTATGCATTTGTAAAAAATTAGTGGCGTTACCGTTTGTCATAATTGCCTGGGTTCACACCTTTGCTATTGTCCATGCGCTTGAGATTTCAACAGGTCATTCTGAGCCTTCCTGTCCTGAAGATCACTTAAATAAATTAATGCTAAGCGTTTGCCACCGGTTTCGTAGGCTTGTTTCGCCCATCCTATTGCACCATAAACATCACCATTTATTTCACTTATAATTGCCATGTTATAATATGCCCGTGCCCTGATCTTGAGTTTTTGGTTTGTTGTCTCCTTATTCCAAAGGTCTGCGGCATTATTCCAATCACCCGCATTGGCCATTCGCCTTGCTATTTTAAAGTTTATACTTCCCCGTATGTAAAATTCGTGGCATACCCTGATCGTGTATGGAAGTATTCTGTTAGCATAGCACTGCCCAATATGATAACTAACTCCCATAACCGCTTCTTTATGATTCATCAAAGCCGGGACTGCATCCATAGGATTTAACCCGCCTCCGGTATAAGTTAACCCTTCCATAATTGGGTACTCATCCAGTATTACCCTGTTTTGCGGATCATATATTCTCCATCCTGTATTTATATTTGTCCCCACGCTCGCCGCGCTTACAATTGCCGTACTAATAATACCGGCAGGGGAAGGTATCAGGGTTAGCCTGGTGTCTGTATGAAATAATTCCAATACAAAAAGAACATCCACATTATTCAAGCGGCAAATTTCTTTAATTTTATCCCAGGATAAAGGGGACGGGAAAGCGCCGGGGAAACTATTTTTGATTTTTATGGAATCCATGAACACGATATTCTGGAATGTGTTGCTTTGCATCAATGCGTCCCTTAATCCACGGATACTTTCATTGCCGCACTCTTTATCCAGTTCTGACCCTTTTACCGATAATACATCGTCAATCGCTTTCCGAACTCCGTTGGAATCGGATATCACACTTCTGTTAATTATACCAACCTTTTTTACATATGTAGGTATGGTTACCGGGGCAGGTTCAGTTACATTAAAATATACTTCTTCTGTTGTTCTACAGGAATAAAACGCAAAACAGGCTAAAACAAGAATTGCTGATTTTTGCATAATAAGCCCTGTGGGTAATTAAGGGAGTTAATTCTAAGTGACAGTGTAAATATACGTATTTATAAAAAAATAGTACATTCGGAATTCAAAAAAGCAGATAATATAATTTGAGACAAACTATAAAATATCTATTTCTTGGAATAGCATTAAGCTTTTCTCATCTTGACTTGGCTGCTCAACAAGATAATGTTGATTCGCTTAAACGTGTTTTTAAAACAACGAATGCAATAGACTATTTTTATAATGCATCCTGTTACTGGTCTGTCGCGGGTAATAAACAAAAAGCATTCCATTATCTTCAATCCGCTGTTGATTCAGGTTTTATAGACCTGGATAAAATGCAACGGGACCCAAAGTTGGATATTCTTAAAAATGATACGCAATGGACAGCCGTGCAACATCGTATTATCACCTGGCTGGATGCTCGGCAACCTCCTTATTTGTGGGGCGCATACCTGGGCGTATTGTTCATACTATTCTTTTACAATCTCTTCTTGTTTTTTTCACTCCGGGAACGACAATTCTTATTCTACTCTTTATTTGTATATGTTTATGCAGGGTTGGAAGCATCGCGTACCCCGCTGTTTGATTATTATGTAAGCGGAATATTTTTCTGGATATCGTATATCAAAATAGGTTTCGGAATTATTTTCTTCCCGAACCTTTTAATCCTTTTCTATTTATTGTTTACACAAAGTTTCTTGAATTTGGAGAAATTTTCTCCGGTCATTTATAAATGGTTGAAGTGGACGATAGCATTTTTTATTCCGGTAACGATAGCTACTTTTCTTTTTCACTTCAACTCTATTTTTCAAAGTATCGATTATCTCGCAGTTATTTCAGCGCTGATATTTATATTTGTTATTGCCATACGTATTTGGAGGAAAAGGCTTAAAGAAGCACGTTTTTTTGTATTGGGAAATGTTTTTTTAATAAGCGGCAGCCTATGGACTATGCTGCATATATTGAAAATTGCCCCTACAAATATGATTTCCGTTTTTAATTCCGATAATATTGGTATTGTTATATTCATGATGTTGCTTTCGTTTGCATTGGGCGATAAAATGAATATTCTGAAAAAGGAAAAGATAAACGCACAGGCAGAAGCATTGGAAGTTTTAGAAGAGAAAGTAGAGGAACGGACACTGGAAATAGTGCAGCAAAAAGCATTGGTAGAAGAGAAAAATAAAGACATACTCGATTCCATTAATTATGCCAAGCGCCTGCAGGATGCCATATTACCGCCGTTAAGCCTGATCAGGGAATTCTTTCCCGAATCATTTGTGCTGTATAAGCCAAAAGATATTGTTGCCGGCGATTTTTATTGGATGGAGCATACAGGCGATAGTGTTTTAATTGCTGCTGCCGATTGTACGGGACACGGTGTGCCCGGTGCACTGGTAAGCGTGGTATGCTCCAATGCTTTAAACCGTACCGTAAAAGAGTTTCATATAACAGAGCCGGGTAAAATACTTGATAAAGTCCGTGAACTAGTGCTTGAAACTTTTGAGAAAAGTGACAGCAATGTACAGGATGGTATGGATATATCCCTGTGTTGCATAAACACGAAAACGAAAGAGATCCGGTGGAGCGGAGCACATAATCCGCTTTGGTATATTCAAAGTGGAGAAATACATGAACTATCACCCGATAAGCAGCCAATAGGTAAAATCGACAAGCCTCAACCCTTCAGCACGCATACCTTAGATCCTCAAAAGGGAGATATACTTTATTTATTTACCGACGGATATGCCGACCAGTTTGGAGGTCCAAAAGGCAAAAAATTCCGTTACAAACGTTTGAATGAAATGCTTTTGGCAAATGCCGGCATGCTTATGGATGAACAAAAATATATATTGGAAACCACTCTGAGTGAATGGAAAGGCAGCCTCGACCAGGTGGATGATGTATTAATAATTGGAATACGGGTATAATGAAAAAAAGCGTAATTACTATTCTAATACTACTGGGTTTCTGTATATACGCAAACCGCATTTCTGCGCAAAAGCGAACCATTGATTCTTTAGAAAAAGTATTAAACAATACAACCACTGATAGCGGCCGGTTGCATATTTATTTTCTACTATGCAATAATTGCGAAGTAAAAGATAACTTAAAGTATGGCTTGCCCGCTGTGGAATTGGCTGATAAACTCCTTGAACAAACTACGGATAAAAAAGAAAGAAGAGAAATTATTAAGCAAAAATCAAATGCTTTAACCACCGTGGCGTATTTTTATGGTTCAACGAAGAAC
>Ga0206990_1150_pt1 | contig 11403 bp, 10 predicted proteins | sample Alteio_BWMinCont_8_FD_153283 | JGI IMG/M metagenome (GOLD analysis project Ga0206990, IMG submission 153283) | Enriched cells from forest soil in Barre Woods Harvard Forest LTER site, Petersham, Massachusetts, United States -... | ecosystem: Environmental > Terrestrial > Soil > Temperate forest >... | reverse complement strand
CATCCTGCTTACATCACGAAACTGAGCAAAGATGCAACAATTTATATTTGGAACATAATTCTAAATTTCGAAAATTACATTCAGTCCTTACATATCAAATGAATAATAATAGGATGGGGTGCATTAATCGAGATTGGAACGCAGTTCTTAATATGAGAAAAATTGTTCAGCATTATTTGCGAACAGGAGAGCGTTTGGAAAGGTACAGAAGAGGTACCAAAATTAATTAAAAGGAACCAACCCCTAAATAAGACAACAGGTCGTTTAGGTGTCAAATGGTCTTAAGTCCTAACCTATATGTGACAAATCTACAAAAGCGTTAGGAATAAGACATAGTTCCAAGCTCACCCCAAAGAGGGAAGAGTTTATTATATTATAAACAAGAAATATTAGGTCGCGATTTTAGAACAGTAAAAGTTTTTTCCAAAAATTCTTATTATTGTGACGAAATCCTTCCTGTGACTAGTTTGGGAAATTAATAGTCTATAGAGACCAAACATCTCTAAATAAGACTAAAATGTGAATAGGGATTCTGTATCCTAATTCCAGAAATTTTTTGGACTAGTTATAATAGTTCCAGAATCAGATTTGCAGAATAGAGGTCATTTTATGGAAGGCTTATCGTTTGCGGAGAAACTCGCAGTCAAAAAATCTATTAATAATGCCATTAAAAACTTTTGGGCAATGTCTGAAGAAGATAGAAATAAAAATAAGAATATATGTAATTTTGCTCAGGATGTCATTTTGCTTTGGCATTTTCATGATTTGAGGGTGATGAAGGAGTCATAAATACGAAACATTAATAATTTTCATATGTTCAGATATTTAATCTTAATCCCTCGCACCTCCAATAAAGCGATACTTTCCTTATATAACATATGTCTCTTCCACAATGTAACCTCATATAGGTTTTCCAAATATTTAAAACACAATCCATGCACATTATGCAATGGCCTTAAACTCAAATATTTTAAATTCACAAATCCCTTCAATGTCTTATCATCTATATCTGAATTGTATGTTCCTATTGTTAACCTTTCCAAACTATCATTTTTACCCATCACTATTGAACGTAACCGCCCATCTAATATCTCTAAGGATGTCAACGATGTTAACCCAAAAATATCAACTTCCTTATCATAGTTCGCATTTCGCAATATTAATCGCTTTAATTTTTTTAATACCAGCATTTCCGCAAAATTAACACAACAATTCGCTCCAACGTCCAAGTGTGTTAGATTTCTTAAATGCCTAAAATCTATTTCTCCTGTACCAAATCTGTAACCGTTTATTTCCAAATGTGATAAACTTACTAAACGGACTAATCTAAAATTCGTATTTACTACATCGATCCCTTTTATGATTAACGTTTCCAACCTTGACAGATCTGACATATTAAATGGTGTACGTAATGTGTCTAACTCCAAATGGGTGAGATTTGTGAGACGTATGTAATCTTTATATATTAGATTCGGATTTTTGATCGTTAGTTTCCTTAGGTTTGTCATTTTGGCGATGTTCTCTAAACCGATTTCATAGATGTCCATCATTTCGCCAGTTAATTCTGTTAGGCTTGTATTTTGGCTTAGTTCGTCTCCTTCTAGGCGATATGCATATTTGTTTAGATTTAGTTCCGTTAAATTTAGTTTCTTAAGGATTCGCCACGTTATCATACTGTTCTTACTCAATGATAGCGACCGCAGAGGCAAACATTCAATATCTTCGTCGGCTATTATTCTATTCTCCTCTAAGTTTAATTTGCGCAGATTTGTTAATTTCCTTATGGTTTCGCCGTTGATTCGCGTGTTTCCGCTTAGGTCTAATTCTATTAGTTTCGTTAGATTGCTTAACATTTCTGATTTCACTTCGTCGAGTCGATGTATTTGCAGCGATGTTAAATTCGTCAGGTCGGTTAGTATTTCGATATAGTCTCCTACTGTGTCGAGCGATGTTATATTTGTTTCTATCTTGAGATTCATTAGCAGTTTGTCTTCGGGTCGATATCGTGGTACCTTTATTTTGGCTTTCGGAAATTGGTCTATTATGTTGAGGAAGTCTTTATTTTCATACAGTGATGTATTCGAATGTAAGGATATATTTGGGGATGTGCTTGGGCATAGTTTCTCTGAAAAATATCTATGGGTTCGGCGTAGGGTTATAAGATCATTTATATCAAAATATTCGCTTATCGCATATATTGGTATTGTTGATAGAGGATACGGGTGAGTCATAAATGTCAAAATTAAGATTTTATCATATAGGTTTTAATTAGTACATTGTTCAATTTTTTCGGCCGTTGAAATTGAAAGAACGATTCTTCGATCCATTTGCAAACTTCAATCGAATGAAACATTCAATATAGGAATAGGAATAAATTTTATCATCGTAATATACATATATGGTTCAACCTTCAATTATGGTTTCGATTTCTTTGGCAGTTATATTATTGGCCGTTGCAATTATACTTTATCTAGTGAGGAATACTGGCGATCAAACAAAACGCAGTTTTAGCGAAAATCTTTCTAGCTTCTATGGAGAAGGAATATTATCCTGTATCAGTATTTTATTACTAATATCGGCATCAATAGTTGCAATCAACAGTCGTGAAAGTACTACTGTATTTCGTGGACTCAGATAAAAAACTCCGCGGCAACAATAAAATTCTAATCCGATATTCTTAATTTTGAAATCCAGAAATTTTGTCCTAAAATGTTTGTGTTTAATGGAGTATTAGAATAAATTAACAGCTGTTCTGTCCTTAGGGCCCCGGTAAAAATACCTATGGTGGCAAGAACATTATGTTTCATCAATGATATGGGTTGTTGAAAAATAAAATTTTGTGATGCGGCTTGATTTAGATTCGTTGATTGGAAGGCTGTATCAAATTTTAGTTGTTTAGATAGCCGGGTCAAATAAAATGATGTGTTTGGGGCAGAGATCAAAGGATCGATGTTGCCAAATTTAATGTTGCCAATGAAACTTCCGGTTACACAAATTCTTAAATTAGAGTCGTCTTCGTCCAAAACTATGCCAATCGCTCTATTTACATTCCCGGGGTCATTCTGAGTGTCAGGAATAACAGTTTTAATCCAGGAGAGATCTTTTAGTTTGGAAATGAATGATATGGAACTAACGTTGGACGGAGAAGTAAAAGTAACGTTGCCAAATATTGTTTCACCGTGGAAAAATCCTGTGGCGTATATATTGTTGCGGGAATCAACTACAAGGGCTCGACCGACTGCTCCCGTTCCATTTGATGATTTTGTTTGGGTTCCTTTTTTAACTTCGCCTGTTAGTGAATCAATTATAATTATAAACACTTCGTTGATACCATTTGATAATAAAGTAATTGTGTCGAATGATATATCCTTGTTGTAGACGCCAATAACGTATGTTTGATGGCAGTTGACAAAGATACCATTGCCAAAAGAAAAGCTTGGGGGTGGGGAGGATTGGATTGATTGTTTAGACCATTTAAATTTCCCGCATTTGGTTAGTTTGGTTGTGAAAACATTTGTGCCATTTGGAGAAAAAAGAGTTTTTGATCCAATGGCGATTGTTCCGGTGAATCCACCCGTGAGATATAAATATTTATCGTCGTGAGTTATGGCAGCAGGAGATGAACTACCTGAATCTATTATAGTAGAGGCTGTTGCCCAGACGGGTTCGCCGGTCGCTGAATTAAATTTTGCGGTAAAGAAAGATAATGTCGGAAATGGATTATGTAATGTTTTGAGATCGGAAAATTTCAAATCGCCTTGAAACGTGCCGGCAACATATAAGAATCCTTCATTATCGACGGTAATAGTTTCACATCTAGCTAGACCAGATGCGACTATTCCTGTTTTGGTATATATGAATGCGCCGCATGAATTTTGTTTTGTTATAAAGGGGGAAGGATTTCTTGGGGTAAGCGTTAAGTGGCCTACTTTTGCTGAACCCGTGATGAATCCAACAGTATAGATATTTCCTTCATTATCGCAGGCTACTGATCGCGCAGCTATCGTGGTTGTTTCGGGATCGGTCAATAAGTGTGATTGTTTAATCCATTCTGCTTTCACTCTGTTGCCAACTATACTCATTATACAATAATGGAGATAGAAAAATTATTAATCCGGAAGATTAAAAGCGTGTATTGCATCTTTCGAAAAGTTCAGGAGTTGACACTTGCGAGACCGTTACGTATTCGCACCAAATATGTTGATTTAGAGTTAATGCATCTATATATTTTGAATTAGGAGGCAGTCACCCTTTGATAGGACGCGGGAAGGAATAACACGTGATTCAGCAAGGTTACATAAAAATGCTATTTAATTGATGTTAGTGAAGATATCAATCAAAAAATTGAAATTCAGAGGATTTATTGGATCCATTATATATTTTTCATCATTAGATCGTTTGGATTCATTTGTTAATCGCAATGGGCTGGGGAATCAAAATCGTTGAACTGAAGGACAATAAATTCCATCGAACGGTCGCTGAGGATTATCTGACTTTTAATTTCGCGAGGGAGCCGTTCTCTGATTTTTTTGCGATTAATCTGATGGAGGGGCTCAGTGCAACGCAAGTTAAAATCAATCTGGAAGGAGTTATTGCTGCCATGGATGAAATGAAAATTGCTACCGGTGTGCCGAATCTCAAAAATTCCGATTGGGCGTGGGGGACTGGGATGACTCCGGATGAATCAATGGGCGTCCTCAAATATCATCTCCACCGATTCGTGAAACTGGCCGTATCACATCCTACTGCATTTTTTGTGACAGATCATAATTCGAAGAATGAAGTCACGCTCCCATCTGGTGATATTGTCTCCATTGGATCGATCAAAAAATCGTTCGATACGGATACCGCTAGTGATGAGAAATCGTATCCGGTAACATATTACAAGCATCCAATCAAAGGGCAAGTGTGCGTCAAAACATTCAAAGATTGTATGGAAATTTTCGGCCTCCTCCGAGCACAAGGTAACGATTCGCGGGCGCAAGTCTGGTGGGACTTTGCCCATAAAATGAAACCGTTCTTTGCTCCTGAGTAGTTTTTTTATTTGCTGAGTCACGGCTCTGCATTACAAGGTATAGGTGGACGATGATGGTGGTTGTATGTGTCCAGCAAAGATAATTGATAATTTATGATGCGTCAGGCTTAAAAACATAATTATAAAGTAATTATAGAATATATGAATAAATACGTTCAATTATGGATTATTATCGCCTATGGAGGAAGTTGCAATGAGGAGCGGTGCTTGATTTTTTATAAATATGATACTAATCATGATCATCTTAAGGAACTTAAAAAGGAAATACGAGGAATGATTGGTGAGTATTGCAATATTGACTATGGCATGATAAATCTCTCTGATGCGAAGAATTTAAAACAAATTTTTAAGGAATATGAGGAAACAAAGACAACGTTTAGAATATCAGGATCCATGGCCAATACGATACTAATGAATTATCTAGATAAAGTTACAACAAAATATTTAATTAAAATGAAATAAGGGGCTGGTTCGCAAGATTACGGCATTAAGCGTTTCTCAATCGATATCATTAATCAAAAACGTTAGAAGGGGTCAAAAATTTTGGCATTAGTATTTCATATTTGGGAGCAATATATGGAAACATTAACTGATGAAAGGCGTTGGGTCGATTCAAGAAAGAACCATTTGGTTTTATGCATTGAATACAACGCCCCATAATAAAAAAAGAGTTAATCATACAATGTACCTGATATTGTTAGCATCAGGAATAATCATCATCATCTTCTTCCGAAGTCGGGCCACCATTCATATCACGTACATGAAGAAAACATCCATCCGGAAAGCCATATTTTTCGGCTATGTGGCTAGGAACACGGTACGTAAATGGGTTACCTCCATTGTATCCCATACATGCTGCAGATTCCTTAGCACTCGATAAGAAGTAATCTGAATGCCATTTTGAACTATGGTCTTTAATACTCCTGATCTCATCTGGCACATCCCCAGCCTGCCAATGAAGATTAGCTCCCTTCGTCTCTGATTGAGGGATCTCGAGAGGCTTATTACTCGCTCGCTCCTCGTCGATTGAGCTCAATAGTTTCCTCATTTGTGATATGAGCTTCATTGTATCAGAGTGAACGTATCCCGGATCCTGATTTTTTTCATCGCTCAAATGCGTTAACATCTTTTTGCCAATTTGTGCACCTTCCTTAAATAGCGCAATTAATGATGCAATGGTTGGTGATAAAGAATCGCGATCTTCTGGTTCCACATTTGGAAGTGATTCATCCTCATCATCAGATGAATTTCCATGTGCTACATCATCTTTATCGTTATCGGGTTCTAGCCCATCTTTTGGTTTTGTCACTACATCTGTACCAGCCATTTGTAGTGATCCATAATCGTTGTTAAAACAAAGAAGACTCCAGATACTTCGCTTTTTCAATTTTTTATCGTAAAATAAACTAAGCGATCTGAACCTCATCATATTCAGTCCTATCTGCTCGAACATTCGATCCATCGTGAATTATCTTGTAGAGTATCAAGTGCAGGCAGAGTGTAAATAATACCGAGGAAAAACCAATTACGTGTCCGGTTATGCCTATTCCAGACACGATCGCTTCAGTAATATCCGGTGCCATAAGGAAAAAGACCATTCCTGCACTACTAATCGCCACTCCGAAGAAAATCTCCACGGATGATTTATAGTAGTCAAGGATTGCCCGCAGAGTACTGGCAACCATGATGCAAAGTGATGCAAATACATGGAGAAAGTCATTAGTCATAGCTAGTGGGTCCATACTTCCTACGTCGTGATCGTGAATCGTCAAGAAATATGCCGTTATGAAGCCAGCCAAAGGAATCCCGAAATCAAATTGGTGAGATTTGTGCATGGCTTTCGAATACAAGACGCCGATCAGTAGCGCGAGCCCACAAAACATATGAATGAGATTTCGTTGGATACATTCATTGCTATTCCCGCATATTGATGGCATAATTAGTATCGGCATCGGTGCCAATGACTGAATAATCCCAACGATTGTCAGGAATGTGTATTCGCTTTTGTTCTTCCACTCCATACTGCGTGTTTTGCTGCGAATCACCACTGACACCCCAAAAGCAAACAGAGTGACGCCAACTCCAGCATGAGCAAGTGTTCCAACAACAGCAGGCATTGTTATAAATACTTGTAGTCCAGAATGTAATGGATCTTCTATGGGTTTTGTTTTTCAATCTTTATTACTGTAAGTTGGTATAGGTGCCGCTGGTCCAGCTGGTGCAACTGGCGCAAATGATTCTGGAAGAGGATCGCGACACTTACACAATCGCGCCTCATCCGTTAGAGCAATAAAATAGTCAATATCTATCGGGTGACGATTTGTAGGAAATCGTACGCGATAATGCCGAAATTGCTTGCTTGTAGGAGTGTGGGTGTAAATTTTCCCATGCTTCAATTCGGAATACGATTTATTCAATTCATCATATGTATCACAAAAGCCAGGCATATCTTCCTTCCAGTTTAGAGCGTTGGTCATTACTACACCATTTGGAGTACTGAAAAATGCCCGATTAACAGAACCACCGTACATACAGCCTTCATTCACTACTTCGATCCAACACGACGACCCAACAACGGCGGCCATTTTGTCTTTATCCCAAGGTATATATTCGTAATCCTTACGGTTTATATACCACTCATAATAATGGCATTTGCCTCCAAGTGCTGTTAAACTAACACGCAATTTCTCTGGCTTTTTTTCTTCTGCGTGTTCTGTAGCCATTTCGAATGCTCTGAACTGAGATCTGGTAATTGTTTATTTGAATAAGATCTTGTTAAGTTGTTCGGAAGTCAATTTTTTGAACATTCAATACTGGTAACAACCATTTGGTTTTTTGCATTGTTTACAACCTTTTGATTTGAATGCGTTGCTGGAAATGGGTGATAAAATGAATCGAATACAACTACAACGCCGCCGGAAAAGAGTTAATGCTACCATATATATTGAAATAGGAGGCAGTCACCCCATTGATAGGACGCGGGGGAAGGATCTGTTGAAAGGAATATATGGAATGATTAACTGATCAAGGCGTTGGGTCGACTCAAGTTATAACCATTTGGTTTTATGCATTGCTTTCAACCTTATCATTTGGATGCCATGCGTGAAATGGTGATAAGATGAATCTAGTACAATCCGAGAAAAAGGTTAATGCAACGATATAATCTGAATTAGGAGACAGTCACCCCGTTGATAGGACGCGGGAGTAGGATCTGTTGGAAGGAATATAGGGAATGATTAACTGATCAAGGGCGTTGAGTCGATTCATGTTATAACCATTTGGTTTATGCATTGCTTACAACCTTATGATTTGAATGCGTTGCGGGAAATGGTGATGAAATGAATCAAATAGAACGCCCCTAAAAAAAGAGTTAATGCTACCATATATTTTGAATTAGGAGGCAGTCACCCCATTGCTAGGACGCGGGGGTAGGATCTGTTGGAAGGAATATAGGGAATGATTAACTGATCAAGGGTTGGGTCGATTCATGTTATAACCATTTGGTTTTATGCATTGCTTACAACCCTATGATTGGAATGCCATGCGTGAAATGGTGATAAGATGAATCGATTACAACCCCAGAAAAAGGTTAATGCAACGATATAATCTGAATTAGGAGGCAATCACCCCATTGATAAGACGCGGGGGTAGGATCTCTTGGAGGAATATAGGGAATGATTAACTGATCAAGGGCGTTGGGTCGATTCATGTTATAACCATTTGGTTTTATGCATTGCTTACAACCTTATGATTTGAATACATGTGGAAATGGTGATGAAATGAATCAAATAGAACGCCCCTAAAAAAAGAGTTAATGCTACCATATATTTTGAATTAGGAGGCAGTCACCCCATTGCTAGGACGCGGGGGTAGGATCTGTTGGAGGAATATAGGGAATGATTAACTGATGAAGGGCGTTGAGTCGATTCATGTTATAACCATTTGGTTTTATGCATTGCTTACAACCTTATGATTAGAATGCCATGCGGGAAATGGTGATAAATTGAATCGAATACAACGCCGGAAGAGAGTTAATGCAACCATATAATTTGGATTGGATAATATTGGTAAACTTAAATTAAATGTTCGGATTATGTTGGCACAAATGCTTCGTTTTAATGGACACACATTAAGATACCATTTGTCAAGATCGTTTCTTGAAGCATATTTGATATTCTATTAATCGACACACATTGTGATATTATTTGGGATAATCGTTTCATCATGCATATGTGGTATTCTATTCATCCATACAAATTGTCATAACATTCGTCATTTTCCTCTAATCATCCATATTTGTTGTTCCTTTAATGCATACACACATTGTTATTACATTCGTCTTGATCGTCTCATCAACAGATTTTACTCCATTGTTGTTTCTTTGAATTGTTACATTCAGTTGTTACAATTAGTTGGTACATTGACTTGTTACATTGAATGCACTCAAATCCCCCGATGCTGGCGCATCGCACCCCTGAACACTCTTCAAGTGTCTCGCTGCGCTCGGCGATGTAAAACATCGCTCAACAGATATTATTAGCGAGTGATTCAATTGAGCGATGTTCTACATCGCCGAGCGAAGCGAGAACTCGTAGAGTTGCAGGGGTGTCGCTTCGCTCCTTTCAGATGTTTACATTCAGGTACTAACCATTTAATGATCTTATATGGAATATGAGCTGTTACATTGAATCCACTCAAATCCCCCGATGCTAACGCATCGACCCCTTCTCTGAGGGGTGTCGCTTCGCTCCCTTCAGATGATTTACTTATGGGAACATTAACTTATGAAGGGCGTTGAGTCTATTCATGATCCATTTGGTTTTATACATTGCTTGATCTTATGATTTGAATACATTTGCGAAATGGGTATGAAATGAATCTAGTACAACTCCGGAAAAAAAGTTAATGCGACGATATAATTAGAAATAGGAAGCAGTCACCCCATTGATTTGATAGGACGCGGGGGTAAGATCTGTTGAAAGGAATATATGGTAAGATTAATTTATGAAGGGCGTTGGGTCTATTCAAGTTATAACCATTTGGTTTTATGCATCGGTTACAACCTTATGATTTGAATGCGTTGCGGGAAATGGTGATAAAATCAATCTAATATAACGCCCCACCCATAGAAGAAAAGAGTTAATGCAACGATATAATTTGAAATTGGAGGCAGTCACCCCATTGATATAGCGGGGGGGTAGGATCTGTTGGAAGGAATATATGGAATGATTAACTGATGATGAGTGTTGGGGCGATTCATGTTATAACCATTTGGTTTTATGCATTGTTTACAACCCTATGATTTGAATGCCATGCGGGAAATGGTTATAAGATGAATCGAGTACAACCCCAGAAAAAGGTTAATGCAACGATATAATCTGAATTAGGAGGCAGTCACCCCATTGATTGGACGCGGGGGTAGGATCTGCTGGAGGCGTATATGGAAAGATTAACTGATCAAGGGCGTTGGGTCGATTCATGTTATAACCATTTGGTTTTATGCATTGTTTACAACCCTATGATTTGAATGCCATGCGGGAAATGGTTATAAGATGAATCGAGTACAACCCCAGAAAAAGGTTAATGCAACGATATAATCTGAATTAGGAGGCAGTCACCCTATTGATATGACGCGGGGGTAGGATCTGTTGGAGGAATATATGAAATGATTAACTGATGATGGGCGTTGGGTCGATTCATGTTATAACCATTTGGTTTTATGCATTGTTTACAACCCTATGATTTGAATGCATGATGGAAATGGTGCTGAAATGAATCAAATACAACGCCTAAAAAGAGTTAATGCAAACATGTTATCTGAATTAGGAGGGGGTCACCCTATTGATATGACGCGGGGGTAGGATCTGTTGGAGGAATATATGGAATGATTAACTGATGATGGGCGTTGGGTCGATTCATGTTATAACCATTTGGTTTTATGCATTGTTTACAACCCTATGATTTGAATGCATGTGGGAAATGGTGATGAAATGAATCAAATACAACGCCTCATAAAAAAGAGTTAATGCAACCATGTTATCTGAATTAGGAGGCAGTCACCCCATTGATATGACGCGGGGGTAGGATCTGTTGGAGGAATTTATGGAATGATTAACTGATGATGGGCGTTGGGTCGATTCATGTTATAACCATTTGGTTTTATGGATTGTTTACAACCCTATGATTTGAATGTCATGCGGGAAATGGTGATAAATTGAATCGAATAAACGCCGGAAGAGAGTTAATCGACACACATTGTGATGCCATTTGTCGAGATCGTTTTATGAAGCAATGCGGTATTCTATTCATGGATACAAATTGTGATACCATTAGGCAAAATCGTTTCATCAAGCATATGTGTTATTCGA
>Ga0206990_1149_pt1 | contig 11405 bp, 17 predicted proteins | sample Alteio_BWMinCont_8_FD_153283 | JGI IMG/M metagenome (GOLD analysis project Ga0206990, IMG submission 153283) | Enriched cells from forest soil in Barre Woods Harvard Forest LTER site, Petersham, Massachusetts, United States -... | ecosystem: Environmental > Terrestrial > Soil > Temperate forest >... | reverse complement strand
CAATTCGAGTCCAGCTGACGGCCAAAGGAAAGAAGTACCGGGAACGGCTCATCGAAGCTCGGAAGACCGCCGATGAGAGTGTCCGGCGGGAAATGACCTCGGAGGAGCGCGAGACGCTTCTCCGACTCTTGAAGCTGGTCGCGGAATGTGAGTTCTGAGGACGGTTCACCCTGGGCCCATACGAACAAGACCCGCAAGGCAAGTTGCAGAAAAACGGCCATTACCGTTTTGACCTGGTCAATGCGCGATATGGCGATTTTTCGCCAGTTGACGACGAGGCCAGTCGAATTAAGGATTTGTGCGAGCAGTGACGCGGGTCGCCAAGCAAGTAATCATGATCGAAGGTGTGACCGAAGAGATGCATGGGTCGGACTGAGTCCCTGATCTGGAAAACGATTACGAGCGAGCCTAGGGTTGGAAAGGCAACACCATTCATGAGAGCAAAAATAACGCTCTTCTTTGAGCGCATGTAGTAGTGTGCTCGAAACGCGTTTGATACTGCCGAGATTGTCAGAGACACAACGGTAAAGCAGCTACGCGCCGGATTGATTTCCGGCAGGCACAGTCTCACCGCGCTGTGAAAAGCCCCCAGACACAATTGCCCATCACGGCGTGATCTCGAAGACGGTGCCGGCGTCTGAGCTTCCGCCTTCAGAAGCCGTCCCGTACAAGTTCCCGGATGAGTCGAAGGTCAAGCCGGCAAACGGGTAGGTTCCGTCCGTGCCGTTACCACTGAAGCTGTGCACGATCGTCTCGGTCCAGCTGCCGTTGGCGCCGGGCGTCAGCTCGAAGACGGTGCCGCACCCCAGCGTCCCGAATAGGTCGCATCCTCCGGTGCCGCCATAATAGGTAGTGCCATATAGGTTGCCAGCCCCGTCGAAAACAAGGCCAGAAACTGGGAACTCTCCATCTTCACCTTTGAAGCTGTGCAGGATCGTCTCGGTCCAGTCGCCGTTGGCACCGGGCATCAGCTCGAAGACGGTGCCGCACCCATCCCCGCCGCAGCCAGTACCACCTCCACCGGCCGTTGTGCCATATAGGTTTCCTGCCGCATCAAACACCAGGTTGCCCCACGGTGAAGCTGTGTTATTGAAAATGTGCAGTACCTTGTCGGCCCAAGTGCCCTTCGGGCCGGGTATTAGCTCAAAGGCGTTGCCCCCGTCATAGGTGCTGCCGTGACTAGCAGTGGTGTAGACATTCCCGGCTGCGTCGAAGATTACACTGGCTCGGGGGTCAGCTCCGTCCGGGGCTCCGCCGTGTAGAGCGTGTAGCACCGTCCTGGTCCATTTGCCGTTTGCGCTCGGTTCCAATCGAAAAACGGTGCCGAAACCATGGTCTCCGCCTGCTTCGGTCGTGCCGTACAAATTTCCTGCCGCGTCGATCACCAGGCTAGCATAGGGGTAATATCCATCGTTGGAGTTGGAGGCGCAGCTGTGCAACACTTTCTCGCTCCATTTACCGTTCGCGGCTGGCTCCAATTCGAAGACAGCGCCCAAATTATGACGGCCGCCAAACACCGTAGTGCCATACAGATTCCCGGCCGCGTCGAAGGCCAGCCCGGCGGAGGGTGCGGCACCGTCTGTACTATTGAAGGTGTGCAGTATCGTTCCCGTCCACTTGCCGTTTGCGCCTGGCGTCAACTGGAAGACGGTACCACAGCCTTTTTGACAGTTCCTGCTGCTGCCACCTAACGCCGCCGTGCCGTAGAGGTGTCCCGCCGCGTCGAAGATAAGGCCGCTACTGGGAAGGCTTCCGTCCTTGCCCCCTGTAAATGTGTACAGCGTTTTGTATTTGTCGGCCGCCCAAACGCCGGGTACAGACAGCAGCGCTACCATGAGAAGGGCTGCTGCGACTACCAAAGTCTTGTCCAGTTTTCGCGAAGGCGTTTTCTCCCGCAAAAGATTTTCTTTCTTCGGCATGGAATAACCTCGATTCGAGGATCTGACTAACGAGAAGGGCCACTATGCGCTGAAAAGCGACAATTATGACTCGCCACCAAGAATGAGTCAATTTGCAAAGACTTGCACGTGCCTCAGCTGGCGAAATCAGGCCATAGCACTCAAATCCCCCTGGGTGGTCGCTGAGTGTAACGGAGATTTTTCACCAGTTGAGGAAAGAACTCCACTCTCCGCCGGCCCGGCCCGTTCCGGTACAAGCGCGAAATCCTTCCTGCCCTCGGTCATCACCCGCTGAACAAAATCAAGGACAGAGCTTTTCGCCGTGCCATCGTTCCACGATGCCATACATCATGAACCTTCATTTGTAAGCCTCCACCGTTGATCTCATTACGTCGTCGCTCACGAGATGTTCACCTTTGTGTTGGGCAAGCCGACGAGACGCCAGCGCCGCGAACACATAGGCACCAGCCAGCGCACCGAAGCCCTTCCAGATGTGCGTCGACTGCACGTCGCCGCCGATCAGCTTCGAGAGATGCTCAGCGGCAAGGTAGACGTGCACGCAGGCTATGACCAATGCCGTCAGCGGGTGCAGCACGAACGCCGGCAAAGGAAGGGCGTTACGGAGAGACATGCCACTACGGGCCTTCATTTGAACAATTCCAGTGCTTCGAACGGCTGAGCCGACCACGGCCGGAAGCGATTGAGTGTGAGCTTCGTTGGCTGTCCCGGTATGACGTCTACGTGCAGGTAGCTGTAGTCCTCCTTGGGGTCTTCGCCGTTCCAGTACAGATCCTTGGGGTAGCCCTCGGGTAGCTTGTTGTGCGTTCTCCCGGGAAGGATGGGATCCTGTTCCGCACCGCCGCCGCCGAGCAGGAGGTATTTCACGCCGTCGACCTGGTAGAGTTCGGTTGTGTGCACGTGCCCATTGAAGACTACGATGTCCAGGTCTTTGGCGTATGCGGCAATCGTCTTGTGAGGATTCTGTGCTTCCGGGATAGGGCCTAGACCGCAACTGGCAAAGGCAGGGGCGTGGAAAGAGATGAAGACTTTCTTGATGCTCTTCGCCTTGGCCTCGTCCAGCCATGCCCGCAGCTGCTTCATCTGCTCTTCATAGACGGGCTCGGTGGCGTTCCACGCCGAAGGTTCCTTTTCATCGTATCCACCGGTCCACAGAAAGATGAAGCGAACGCCCTCGTAATCGAACGAGTAGATGAATTTCTTGTCGGAAACCCCGAACTTCTTCAGATACGGGAATAGAGTCAGCAGCCCCTCCACGTCGGTGTCGCCCCACACTTCGTGATTTCCGACTGCGGGAAACACGCGTCCATCCAAGCCCTCTTCCTTCATGCGTCTGTCCGGATGCGGCAACTGCCTGAGCACATCTTCGTTTACCAGCTTCCAGTACGGGCTTTCGGACGGCTTATCGCCCTGTTTGCCCCACCACACCAGGTCCCCGGTACTAACAATGAAGTCGGCCTGCCCTGTCTGGACATCCTTAACCACCTCACGGGCGACCCAGTCGCCGCCTGCAGCGCGATACATGGTGCGGCTCACACCGGGAAGGAGCTTTACGTCCTCGACCGAAGCCTCAGTGACCCAGCCTCGGTCGAACTTTAGTGTGGTCACTTCGCTGGCGGTTATGAACGGCATGACCATCTGCACCAACTCCTTGCTGGTTGGGTCATAAGTCAGCTTGACGTATTTTTGGACCACACCAGCCGCGAGCTCCGGCGGAACTGCCAGTTCGAACATGTCAACCATGAGCTTGCGGGCTTCCGCCTCCTGGTCGGCTTTGTGCGGGAGATACATCATCGACCGAGAGTCGCCGTACACGTCAAACGAGAATGCGGCTGGTGCTGACGCCTTCTGGGCGTTAACATTTCCCGGCAACAGGGCGATCGCGATGCCGAATAGACACGGAACGAAATTAAAATGATTCAGACGTAGCTTCATATACGCTGTCCGCTTCCGGTTATGCTCAAGGCTATGCTCAGCACGAAGAGACGTTAACTGTCAGAACAGACAGTGCGAAGCGCATGTGCCTCGCAGGAATCGCGCTCGATCAACGTGTTATTCGGAAAGCAAACTGGCGCAACGAGGCCAGTGAGCTCAGGCACTCTTGTATGCTCTCGGTAGCACCCACCAAACCTGCGGCGAGACGACTCTCGTCCGTACAACCATTCCCACCGCCTTGATGTTCGCCCGTGACGAATGGGGTCGAGACAAACGTGGACCGACTGCGCAGCAATTCCCAAAATTGAGAATCGTACTGACACGCCCATAAAAACGTCCAGCCCGCCTCCCTTCTCAGTACGGAGAAGCCCAGGTTAGCGCTCAATGAATTCAATAAACGGACGCGAACCTGGGCCACGCTGCGAGTGGATCGGAAGGAAGGTTGCCGGCAGCTGCGTTTTTAGTGATCGGCTAGTGGTTTCTCTCCTTCCAGCATGATAGGTTCTACACTAATGGGGATCAATTCTCCCGCTGTGACCGCAAACACTGCGCCGCTCAGATCGCGGTAATCCACATAGCCAACGGGCACTTTGTAAGTTAGCGTACCCGTCTCACTCGGAGTCCAAACGAACAAGGCTGACGTGCCGCCCCCTTCGGTAAAGGAACAAGTCCAGGTCGCCGGGGTTAAGGTATTAGGCGAACAGGGCTGCGGAAACGATCCGCCAACCATGTATTGCATGAGGTATTGATAGGCTTTTGCATAAGCAGGGTCTGGATTTTGACCGATCGTGCTGTTCCACTTGTACCAACTGAGGTTGGCGCTGTTGCCCGCGCCACTGTTGGAGTCATGTAGCAATTGCCAGCGGGCGACCTGTCCGATGCAGTCCTGCTCTGAATAGTCGGTGGTGTTGCAAGCGAAGTTGCCGTTGTAATTCGTCTCGGTGTCCCACCAGGGAGCGGAGGTCCAACCGTAGGTGGGGTTGTTCCTGGCAGCCAACATCAGTTCTACTGTGTCGGCCCACCTGTTTTCGGGGGTCTCGTCCTGCAGGTAGACATGGAAGTTATATATGTCGGAGATGTTCGTCGGGGAGCCGTAGCTACCTTCGAAACCGAGCCAAATCTGCTGCCAGGTCTGAAAGTCGATACCCTCGCAGCCGCCGGGTCTGTTGTCACAGACCGAAGGAGTCAAGATTTGTGCTCCAGCTACGTTCGTGTCAATGATACCGGCGGCTGGCTTCACCATATCCCAGAGTTGGGTCTCCGTACCAATCCAGTAGCTGTGAGGTCCATCAGCATTGGCCTCATTCCAAAGCTCGTAGTACTTGATAAGATCCTTGACGCAGAAGTTGTTCGAATTACAGTGCTGCGTCAGCTTGGTGACAAAATTATTGAAGAATACGCTCCCCTGCGCGTTTAAGTCTGTCGGGGGGATATTGGTGCCATTGGGCGCAATGCTGTTGTTTCCGCAATTCGGCATCTGCCCCGCGGCCCAGCACGGTACGTAACCGAAGGTGTAGATGACGGCGGGGTGCGAGGGGTCGGCGTGGATGGCATTGAGATAGACATCGAGAAGTGAGAAATCGTAGGAGGTACTGGTCGGGGCCAGATGACTCCAGTCTACCGTTGAATCCCACAGTCGCAGGAGCCCGGGCACAGTGGGCAAGGTAATCCCTCCATTATTTTTGCATTCTCCTTGCGCTTGACCGCACTGCATGCCGAAGCTGTCGGCTAACACCTTTCCCGACTGGCCCCACGCGATTCCGGTCGACAGCAGGAGCAGTAGGAACAGACCATTGGTTAGTTGACGAATTTTGTTCAGGGTGGTCATACACTTCCTCACTTTCTTGATCGCGAGAGATCGCGTTGTGTGACGGTAGGTTGGTTTGTTAACGTGCAGCGTCCTCACTTTACTGAGGTGAGATGGATTTTGGTTTCCTAGGATCGGTCCTAAAGACGGTGTGCGGAACTTGCCATCCGAATATACGCGGAGGGTAAAGCTGCTCTGGATTTATTTCAATACTGTGTTCACCGCATTCCATGTCTGAGTCTTAGACAGGCGATGGTATACGCCGATTGGATCGGGCAAGCGGTCTACCCATGTTTCGCGAACAGAAGTACCGAATTGCATGAACAGTTCGGCGCTACGTTCATGAAGCCAGGCAGTCGTCTGTGGTCAACGCAACTGTTGTGAAGGTCCGCCAGGAAGTTATGGCTTCGTCTTTCTCGTCAGTGAACTGTCTGTTTTGCCAGTACCGCACGACCCCGATGCGAGTAGGTTTAGCTCTACAAGAATCCTGCTATTGGAGACGTAAATGAAAATCCTATTGATGATAGCGTGTATGTTTTTTTCTTCGAACCTGTTCGCGGAAGATTGCGTGAAGAACGCGCGTGGTGAAACCGTTTGCAGTAATGGTCAGTCTGCGGCTGCCGTCAACCCGAATACCGGCAAAGCGGCTACCGCCCAGAAGAATCAGAACGGAGTAACGACCACTCAAACCAACAGCGGCAGCAGAGCCAAGACCAAGAATGGAAAGGGCGTCGCCCAAGGCCCCAATGGCAAGACTTGCGCCAAGGGCAAGTATGAGGAAGGCTGTACCAAGTAATAACGGTAAGACAAAGGCTGAATCGGTAAAGGACTCGGTCCCGCCATGGGCAAAGCCGCTCTTCGCAGAGCGGCTTCAATTTTTGTCAGGCACGACCGTCGGCAGCGGAAAGAATGCCGGCGCAGTTTTCAAAATCCAATCGTAGCGATCGCTTTTGACTACCGTTTCGGCGGAGGCTCCGGACCCTTCGAATCGCTGGCTGGGCACTTGCCCGTTCCTCTGCCGATGCCGTGAACATCGATCGAGGGACTGCTGGTCTTACCGGGGTCCTTCACATCACCCGCGACCACCACCGGTTCTCCCACGTGCGGCGTCAGCTTTGAGGTATCGGCGTTAGGAGGAATATTGAGTTTGTAGGTAACGTTAGCTCTGTCCGTGAGCGTGAAGTTCGGATCGCTGCCACCCAGGCAGCCCTCGGTGACAGGCTCGTTTGACGCCTGGCCCTGCGACCCGGCCTGATCCGATCCGCCGGGCGTCGATGGTTGGGATTGATCCGCACCCGGCACCTGCGAACTCGGGGCGGTGGCCTGTCCACTGCTCCGCTCCGTGGCATTGCCGGGCTGTTGTGCCACTGCCCAGGCCAGCGTCGCCAGCATGAACAGGGTTGTTACCAATATGTTTTTCATTTAGGAAAACCTCCGGGTTTGCATCACAATCAGGGATTTGGTGGAACCGTGTTTTGTGAGTTTGTCGTTTCCGCTGACGCACCGTTCGAACCGGTTTCACCGGGCGTATTCGCACCGGGCGCGTTGGCGGGAGCCGATGATGTCGAGCCTCCAGTTGTGGTCACCGGCGGAGCAGAAGTTTGCGGCCCTGCGCCGTTGGCACCTCCTCCGATCGGACTTGAAATTGCGGAAGCCGGAGTCATCCCCGCAGTCCCAATCGGACTTGAGATGGCGGAGGCCGGAGTCATCCCTGCGGTCCCGATCGGACTTGAGGCCGGGGTCATCCCCGGAATGGGTGCACCCGTCGTCTGTGGACCTATGACGTTGGTCTCACCAGGAAACGGAGTGTTCGTGGCAGTTGGGCCCGTGATGGTTACCCCTGGAATGTTCGAATTTCCGACGGTGCCGTTTACTGCTGCTCCTGGCGTTGTGAGATCCGCGGAGCCGGACGTCGGCACTGCGCTGGTCGGAGTTCCCTGAGCGCTGCTCCCGCTCTGTACCGGGAGGCCGGTCGCAGGACTGGCGTTTGCTGGCGAACCGTTCACGGGATTGCCGCTTGCAGAGGTGCCATTACCATTGTTGGGATTGCTATTGACGGGGCTGCGTGCCGTTGGGGAACCGCTGGAACCTTTCGACTGCGCGACCATCCAAGACGCCACTGCAAGGAAGAAAATTAGGAGCGCTGTTCTTGCGTTCATGGTAGGTCCCTCCAAAATCTCTTGTTTGATGCTTCAGGCTAAAGCGGCTCGTACCCTGCGGCAATCGAGTAAAGGCCCTAGGTGGCCCTAGGCCTTTTCTACTATGAGGTCAGAAGCCAATTATGCTGCTAATAATTGCTGCTAATAATTAATAATTAAAGATGAGCTCGATAACTTGCATCTCGAACGAATATCCGGATCTTATCTTGCTGCGCTACAGAGTCTTCGACGAAATCAGGCATACGCAGCACCACTTCTGACCAGACCGCGCTCTCTCGGCTGGTTTGACAGCTTCCTCACAATCCGCGGAGCGGCTGCCTACCTGGGGTCTTCGCGCTTGTGGACGTGTTTGAAGTGGCGATCAAACTCCTGTTGTAGGTTCTTGCCGTACTCCTCGCGGGTCGGACGATGCGTGATGGGCTTGACCTTGAAGGTGGCGTCGGAACAAGCGGTACATTCTCCCTCGACTGGAATGTCGCCCAGCCATTTCGTAACCCGTAACGAAGGTTTCTTCATAGCTCTTACAGTTTCCCACGTCCCTGATCCGATTACCAAACCTGTGGATTCCAAACTACACCGCAGCTTAATCCCCTGATGTTGCGTTGGCGCGCTTTGCTTGCGAGAATCGAGGGGATGAATCTCGTCATTAATGGTCAGCCCAGGGATTTCAGTCCTCCGCTCACGCTGGCGGGGCTTTTGGAGCAGATGGGAATGAAGTCGGACCGCGTCGCCGTAGAGTTGAACCGGAGCATTGTGGGACGCGATCGGTGGGCGGAGACTGGGTTGGCCGACGGAGACCGGTTGGAGATCGTCCACTTCGTGGGCGGAGGTAATTTTATTTCGCTGGGAAAAAGGCAAGTCAAGAACGTGGCCATTATTTATGTAGGCGACGAGCTACTCTCCCACACACCTAACCCAAAACGGCGGAGTCTCAGCTCATCCTTGGGCATCCAATCCTCTATATAAAGGAGGAACCTATGCACGTTGTACTTGGAGCAAGCGGCAATACTGGGCACATTGTGGCGCAGAATCTTCTTGCCCGCCAGCAGAAGGTTCGCGTCGTTGGCAGAAACGCAGCTCACCTGCAACCTCACGCTGCACAAGGCGCGGAGATATTCATCGCCGATGTGACCGACGCGACAGCCCTCACCAAAGCCTTTCACAATGCAGACTCGGCCTATGTGATGATTCCACCCAACCTTACCAGCAACGATCCGCTCGCTTATTCGGATCGTGCCGGCGATGCGATCGCGGCCGCTTTGAAAAATGCGGGCGTCAAGAATGTGGTTGCGCTCAGCAGCTTCGGTGCCGATAAGGACAAAGGAACCGGACCGGTGGTCGGCCTCTACAAACTCGAGCAAAAACTTAACCAACTCAGCGGCGCGAACGTACTCCTTCTGCGTGCCGGATACTTCATGGAAAACACCCTGCCGCAAGCTGCGGCCATTGCCAAGATGGGCCTTGCCGTTGGGCCGGTTCGTCCCGATCTCAAACTTCCAATGATCGCTACGCGCGACATCGGAGCGTTCGCCGCCGAAGCTCTGTTGAACCTGTCTTTTCGCGGCAAGCAGACCCAGGAATTGCTGGGCTCGCGCGATATCACTTACACCGAGGTTGCCGCTATTATTGGCAAGGCCATCAGCAAGCCTGGTCTCCAATACAAGCAACTTCCCGACGAGCAGACCCGGCCCGCGATGGTGCAGATGGGAATGTCCGAACAAATGGCTGGACTGATCCTCGAAATGGCGGCAGCCCTGAACTCGGGACACATGCGGGCGCTTGAGCCACGTTCATCCCGCAACACCACTCCGACCACCTACGAAAACTTTGTCGCCGAGGTCTTCGTTCCTGCGTATCGACAACAGGCTGCCGCGTAAGCAGTCTGGAGCCACAGCCAAAACCCAAAAGGCCACGCTCATTTTCTGAACGTGGCCTTTTGTGCATACTGATCTCGTCATTTGTTCTTCGCAGCTGCGCCCGCAAACTCTGGCGGCAAAGGATTGTCGAGCCTTTCCTCATCCCACAAAATACTGAGCACCCACCAGCGCTTCCCATCATCGATCAGTTGAATGCTGTTGATGCCCCGCTCAAACGGCTTGGCTCCGGGGGCGCGACGCGATTCATAACTGCTGAAGACCTGGGTCACGTTTCCAAAACTTTGCGCTCGATTCACGATCGCATTCTCATAGAACGGATCCTTTCTGAACGCGTTTCCCGCCACCGTCACAAAATCGTCGACCCCTAACAGATTCACCACGACGCTGCCGTCCGGCGCCTTCATAGTTTGTGTAAATCGTGCCTGAGGAACAAACAGAGAACGAAACCGTTTCCAATCGCGACCGCCCGCTGGACCCGAGATCACGTCATAAATCGCCAGCAATATGCTATCCAGCGACCTCACGTCTTCCACGCGCGGAGAGGGAACCTGCGAAGCCAAGTCCGCACCCTGCGCACCCGGCGAACTCGCTGGCTTGGCATCCGGCGAGCCAGCATGCTGTTTTGAATTCTGAGCAAGAGCAACGACCGCAAGCAGCAGAACCACTCCCAACCTTTTCAAGATTCCTCCTGGCCTAAGAATCTCCCATCGCGCCAAACCCCTCGCATTCTCCACGCGAGGTCGCGACTTCAGTGAGCATCGGATCAAGAATAATGCAAAAGTGGAAAAGGCCACGCTCATTTCCGAACGTGGCCTGATATTTATGCTGGCTCTGTTCTGGCCCAGCCTTACTCAACCTCACCCCGCAAAAATCCCCAAGCCTCGCGATACTTCTCATACTTGGACCGCCGCTTCCGGCTCCCAGGAAACAACTTTAAGAACCGCAGCCGCCGCAGCGCCCGCACCGGAAACACGTACCACACATTCTCCGGAACCACGTAAGCCACCAGCACATCAATCTGATCCGCCCGATACGCCTTCATGTCATGCCCATGCGCCCGAATACTGTAAGTGCCGTCTTCGCCCATCCGTTGTCCGGTAGCACAAAATATTGTCCTCGTTTCGACTTCGCCATTATTGCTTTCCGAGGGCTGCCGACTGTGGGATCCACCACAACTACAAAGACGGTTCCGGCCGGATAGTATGGCGTTGCGCCGTAGAGGAAGCGGGCGCCGTCGAGAATGGAGAACGGCGTCACCTGCTGAGTCAGGTCGACGATGCGGACATCCGGCGCAATTGAATACATCACGCCCTTGCAGATTGCGACGGAATCGTCGGTTGTGCCGAAGTCAGTCATAAAAACGATGGCGGTATGATTGTTTGCGGCGGCAGCACTGTACATCGCGGTGAGCGATAGAAACAACCCAACAATAAAACACCGCAGCTTGGCCCTGTGGGGGCTTTCGGCTAGCATGGATCACTCCGATGATTTAGATTAACGGGCGAATTGTAAATCTGACGGCCGTAACACGAAACCCTTCGCGCCGTCTATAATTCCTTCAAGTCTGCTTGGCAATGCTACCGTAAGGAGGAAGTGATGCCTGAGGCTATTCCGGAGAAATATCGTGATTTATTTAATAAGCGCGCTTTTGCCAGTTTGGCGACTTTGATGCCCGACGGGCGTCCGCAGGTGACCCCGGTATGGTGCGATT
>Ga0206990_1146_pt1 | contig 11469 bp, 10 predicted proteins | sample Alteio_BWMinCont_8_FD_153283 | JGI IMG/M metagenome (GOLD analysis project Ga0206990, IMG submission 153283) | Enriched cells from forest soil in Barre Woods Harvard Forest LTER site, Petersham, Massachusetts, United States -... | ecosystem: Environmental > Terrestrial > Soil > Temperate forest >... | reverse complement strand
GGTCGGGAGCTATACCGCAAAGATATCGAGGCAGGAATTGGTGTGGCAAGCAGGAGAGAGAAAAAAAAGACTTTGAGCATTTTTATAATAGATAGCACAAGAAATCCACTATAAAAACACTTCAAGGGCGAGAAAGTTACATGTTTTGGCCTATTTCATCCTCTCCAGTTTCTTTACTCGTCCGTCAAGGCGCAGGAGAAAAACGAAAATGCCAAGCCAGATAACAGTGGCAATGATTCCGACAACATACAGCGGATGGTTTTGTAAAAAGTCCATGCTCAGTTTTTTTATTATGTTCGAGAGTAGAACGGACTTCAGTCCGTTCGGACGGACTAAAGTCCGTCCCTACTAAAATTACTCCTCATTCTCTTTTCGCAGGACGATCGTAAATAAATTCGTCATCCATAAGAATAGCAACGTGAAGAGTACCACATTTGTCCAGAGTATATAACTTAAAATCGGATCGGTATGCGTCTTGCCGGAAAGATTGATCACCGGCGCTTCAGTGCCGCTCGACCCCGGATGCAGACTCTGCGTTATGCGCGGCAGGACGAACATGAGAAACGGTACAGTCACGAATGCGATGATATTATAAACGGCGGCAATCCGCGCCTTCTTCTCTTCGCCTTCTTCAAGAAGAGATCGAAGCAGAAAATAAGCAACGTAAATAAGAAGCAATATAAAGATCGATGTTTCGCGTGGATCCCAGTTCCAGAATGTCCCCCACGAGAATCGCGCCCATATGCTGCCGGTAACTGTGGCGAGAATTGTAAAGAGGAGTCCGATAGCGCTTGCCGCCCGTGCGCGGTAATCATAGTCCATCTTCTTTGTTCGCAGAAAAATAATGGAATAGATCGTTGCAAGTAAAAATGCTATAAACGCAACAAAAGACATCGGAACATGAAAAAGGATATTGCGTCCAAGCTCGCCGAGACCTTGAATAAGTGGCAATGTCATTACAGGATTAATTCTCTCTATCCGGGAGACATCGAAATAGCTATCAGAAGCAATATAATTGCAATCGGCAACTATTACATCTCCGATGTTCAGATTTTGAGAGCGATCAACAAGGATTCTTCTTTCAGTCCCATATAGATCTTTAGCCTGATAGAATTTTTTCGAGACGGAATCATAGCCAGTCGCCATGATCGTTGCCTTCACGGGAGTGATGTTCGCAACATTATTCATCTTCAATGTTACGACATCATCGAAACTTCCTCCGATAGGGGTGGCAAAGCAAATAAAGACGCTAACTGCAAAGAGTGCGCCAATGAGAAGATGATACGGTGTAGAGCGAAAGAATTTCATCCTGAATGCTATTCCTGCCAAATCAAATGAAAAAGCACATATCCGACAAGTGTTACGGCTACATCAAACGAAAAAAGGATGAGAATATCTCCGCGCATTCCTTCCCAGGAGTTAGCCGTTTCCATTGCGATGCGGGTTGCATCGGTCGAAGCAATAACAAGCGGTACCATAACCGGCAATGCTAAAACAGGAAGCAAAGCGCCTTTCTGAGATGCGCGGGCTACGAGTGCGGAAAGAATCGTTACGATCGATGAAGTCCCAATAGCTCCAAGGATTAGTTGCAGCACAAACATCCCAAAATCCCGGATAGCAAAATCACGAAAGAAGAATGCAAAGAAAATGACAGCGCAGATCGCAAGCGAAAAGACAAGGAGAAGATTAAATAGATATTTCCCCCAAAAAACATCTTCGGGTTCTGCATAAAGACGCAATAAAAAAGATGTGCCGCGCTCTTCTTCAGAAATAAATGAACGTGCAAGACCTGTCAGTGCTCCAAAGAAAAGCGAGATCCAAAAGAGCGCGCTCATCAGACCGGTATTTATCTGCTCACCCGGCGCTGAGAAGAGAATCGTCGTCACCGTTACCAGCAAAAACATCACTACTGCGCTTACGCCGAAACGCGAGCGTAGCTCAATGCGAAGGTCTTTGCGTAGGATGGGGGAAAGCATCATAGCTGTTTTGCCTTAGAATTTTTTAAAGTTATTTTGATATATAACAAAAATAACTAGTAGCAAAATTAGTAAATCGTATACCACTATAATCAGTTCGAAATTCCCTAGCAATTGTAATATCGCACTTAATAAAAAAAATGAAACTAACAACGGAGATGGATACCTTCTAGAAATCTTCTCCCATCCGATGTATTGGAGAATCACAGCTATGAGAAATGCGCATGGCACAATTACCGTTGTTTCTAAAGCTGAAAGTGGCTTATTGGTAATAATTGGAGAAATTAGTAACTGGCTTAAAAATAGGAAACCAACTAAAATACCAATATATCTTTGCCACCACTTTATTTTTAATCCATTTTCCATCTTAGGTTATGAATTTATGTCCGATATTTTCTGACTGGCCTCCGGCAAATACTCAATGATATCCGTCGCTGTCATGCACTCTTCCGTTAAGTCCTCGGCAGCTAAATCACCTGCCAAGCCATGGAGATAAACTGAATAGAGTATTGATTGATGCAGATCATTTCCTTGAGCGATGATGCCGGAGATCATTCCGGCAAGTACATCCCCTGCTCCGGCAGTTGCCATGCCGGGATTGCCTGTGGAATTGACGTAGATATTTCCTTTTGGAGTAGCAATGATAGTCGGTGCTCCTTTGAGGATGAGAATAACCTTATTTTCAAGGGCATATTTTCGGGCAAGATCTATTTTATTCTTTTCAACATTCTGCCATTTCATTTCAAGCATTTGCGCGAATTCGCCGATGTGGGGAGTGAGAATAGTAACTTCTTTTCTTTCTTTGAGAGTGCCTTTATTTTTGGCAAGACCTGCAAGCGCTCCCCCATCGAGAACTATAGGCTTCTTTATTTTTTCGAGAAGTTGCAGCACGAGTTTATTTACTTCATCGGTTGGCAAAAGTCCTGATCCGCAATGAACGACAGTCGCTTTTTCGAGAAGATGCGACAATTTCTTAAAACTTTCTGCAAGTGGTAAGCCATTTTCATCTTCCGGTAATCCGAATGTCATAATCTCATCCATTGACGAAGCAACGATGGAACGTTGTGATTCCGGAGTAGCAACAGATACAAGACCGCAGCCGGAGCGAATCGCTGCGGTTGCTGACATTATTGCTGCGCCTGTCATGCCATAGGAGCCGGAGATAGAAAGCACATGCCCATAATCGAATTTCGAGCTTGCCATTTTTCGTGGCGGCGGAAAATCCTTAAAATCAGACTTTTCGATAAGCCAGGTATTTGTAGCCTCAGTAGTATTAGCTCCACCTAATAGTCCGACCGATATTTCGCCAACAAGATCTGGAGCTCCTTGTAAATAAAATCCTTGCTTGAGCGAACCCATTGCAACTGTTCGGTCGGCATTAACGACGACCGGAATTTCTTTTTCAAAAGTCTCAACTGCTCCGGTATCTGAGTTAAGACCGGTTGGCACATCGAGCGCAAGAACTTTCGCTTTAAAATGCTCTTGCAGGGAAACCATGTCCATCACTGCTTCTTTTGATCTGCCTTTTAATGGACCTTCGGCACCTGTTCCTAAAACTGCATCGACGATTAATCCAACTTGAATATGTGCAAGAAAATGTGTATCACCGAGAGGATAATAAATGATCTGTTCTTTCGGAAGAAATGCTTTCAGCATTTTTAACTGCTGGGCTGCATCCGGAGAAAGTTCTTTTACAGTTCCGGCAATAAAAACGAATACTTCAATTTCTTTTTCATTCAATAGCCGTGCAAGCGCAAGACCGTCGCCACCATTATTTCCTTTGCCGCAAAAAATGAGAACTGCTTTGCCTTCCAATTCTTCAAGCCAGTCTTCGATAGCACTTAATGCTCCTCGAGCCGCATTTTCCATCAGGACAAGCGATGGCATGCCGCACTTCGTTATGAGATAGTCGTCGTAGGCGTGGGATTCTGTGGATGTTAGGATTGGAAGCATGTGTTGTTAAGTGTCATTCCGAACGGAGATTTTTTATGCGAAGCATAAAAAACGATGTGAGGAATCCCCTGATAGATTGTAGCGCATTACATTCTGCTATACTTGAGGGGATTCCTCAGTCGTTCATTCGCTTCGCGAATTTCAGCTCCTTCGGAATGACAGTAAATATCTATTTAAAAAAATATCCTGCCGCATCGGTCAATAATCCGGGCATCAGTCCGAGCACAATAAGCGCCGCCGATGCAAGCCCGATCGCAATGTAAGAAACATTATTCTCCTTCGTCACGAGAGCTTCTTTATGTATAGGTTCGCGGAAATACATGAGCACGATGATGCGAAGATAAAAATAGCTTGCGATGATGCTTGAAATTACTCCGATAATAGCAAGCCATGTCATTCCGGAATTGATCGCTGCAAGAAAAAGATAGTATTTCCCGAAAAATCCTGCAAATGGAGGAATACCGGCAAGAGAAAGCATGATGATAGACATCAGAAATGCGGCCCATGGTCGTTTCTTTGCAAGTCCTGCATAATCGTTCAATTCAAGTCCTGTGCCCGTTTCTTTTTCAAGCATCGCAACGATTCCGAATGCAGCGATTTGCATTAAAAGATACACAGCCGCATAAATTGCAATGCCCGTTGCCCCGATACTGCTTAACGCTGCAATACCGAGCAGTAAATATCCTGCATGAGCGGTGCTCGAATATGCAAGCATACGCTTGATCTTCGTTTGTGCAATGGCAACAATATTGCCATAAAGCATCGAGCAAGCCGCAAGCCCGGCAATAATGATCTGAATTTTTCCGGCGCCGTTTGAAAGAAGGTTTGATGGAATTGAACTGAGTACAAGTATCAGCGCGCTGAACGCTGCAGCTTTTCCCGCAGTGGACATATAACCCGATACGACCGTAGGTGCGCCCTCGTAAACATCCGGCGCCCATTGGTGAAACGGAAATGCTGCAACCTTAAATGAGAAGCCAACGATCAATAAAATCAACCCAAGCAAGAGAAGAGAAGGTGATGGTTGCGCATTTAGTATCGGATGATAAGGCACAATGCTTAATGTACCAAGACTTCCGTAGATAAGTGCGATTCCATATAAGAAAAAGCCTGTCGCAAATGCACCCAGAAGAAAATATTTCAGGGCAGCTTCATTCGATTCCGTTTTCTTGCGGAAAAGTCCTGCAAGCACATAAAAAGAAATCGACATTGTCTCTAAGCCGAGAAATGTGACGATCAGGTCAGCACCAGATCCGAGCATAACCATTCCGGTTGCAGCAAAAAGGAGAAGTGCACAAAATTCACCAACCAGCACCTCTTCTTCAAGTAAATATCGCTCGGCTAAGAGAGCAGTAAGGATAATCGAGGCACAAAAAATGACTGTAAAGAAATTCGAAAAACCGGTATTAAAAAATAGTCCCCCGAAAGCAATCGTACTTACTGAGGACATATTCATTCCTGCGAATAAAGCCGCTATCACCGCTCCGACAACCGTCAGATACAACGGTGTGCGAGATGGCGTTTTCTCAAACGCATCCCACAGCAGGATGATGAGTCCTGTCCCGGCTAAGATAATAAGCGGCAACGCCGCGATGAGATCTGAATGAGTCATTTTTACTTTTGTGTCATTGCGAGTTGGGCTTTAGCCCGACGAAGCAATCCCCTGCTATGTGAAGAGAACTTTCTCGTCTTATCGGAAGGAGATTGCTTCGTCAGTCGCTTCGCTCCTTCCTCGCAATGACACATTTTTTTATTTTATTATTATTTTCGGTTGAACAACTTCATATCCACTTGCTTTCACAGACTTCGCACCAAGCAATGTATCTGACTGGGCATTCATTCCTTTTTCGCTTAGTTTCATAAAGCCCATCGGCTGAATACCTATCCAAACCATAAAAAGCACGAGCGGTATGAGAGAAGTAATTTCACGTCCGGAAAGATCTTTCACTCCAAGATTATGATCGTTCGTGACGGGTCCGAGCATGAAACGCTGATACATCCACAGCAAATATACTGCGGCAAGAATAACCCCGGTGCAGCTAAAGATCGCGTATGCCCAATTGTGCAATATGCTCGATTGGAATGCCCCCATAAGCGTCAGATACTCTCCGACAAATCCATTCAGCCCCGGCAAGCCGACACTCGATAGCATTGCAATCGCAAAGAAAACGGCAAAGTGTGGAGTTATCTTAGCAAGACCTCCGTAATCTTTTATTGCACGCGTATGCGTCCGCTCATACATCATCCCGAACATCATGAAAAGCATTCCTGTTGAAAGTCCGTGATTGACCATTTGAATCACTGCGCCCTGCAAGCCTTCACGCGTCATAGAAAATATTCCGAGTACAATAAATCCCATGTGGGTAACCGATGAATATGCAATGAGCTTCTTTATATCCGTTTGCACCATTGCAACAAGCGCACCATAAATGATGCCGATCACTGCGAGAACGCACATAACGCTTGCATACTCAATACTTGCCTGCGGGAAGAGTCCGAGATTAAAGCGGATCATTCCATACGTACCCATTTTCAGCAAAACTCCTGCAAGAATTACGGAGCCAATCGTAGGCGCTTCAACGTGCGCATCGGGTAACCATGTATGAAATGGAAAGAGAGGCACTTTAATAGCAAAGGAAATTGCGAATGCCCAGAAAAGATATTGCTGTACATCGAGAGAAAGTTTTGCACTCGCAGTTTGCAGAGCCATAAAATCCGTCGTAAAAACTCCGGTAACTTTCGAGGCCTCTAAGCCAAGCCAAATGATCGCGACGAGCATAAAAAGCGATCCGGCAAGAGTATAAATAAAGAATTTCACCGCCGCATAAATCTTTCGTTCTCCACCCCAGATTCCGATGATGAAATACATCGGGATCAGGATCAACTCCCAAAAGATATAGAATTGGAAGAGATCAAGCGAACAAAATACGCCGATCATCCCGGATTCAAGAAGAAGCAGTAAAGCCATTAGCCCCGGTATTTTCTTATCGGTTGCATTCCAAGTTCCGATAAGAGCGATCACCATGAGGAAAGTTGTAAGTAGAATCAATAGCATCGACATTCCATCGACGCCAAGGAAATATGAAATAGCAATTGTCTTTGAAGTGATCCAGGGATGCTTTTCCAGAAGCTGGAAGCCAGGAATATTGGAGTCAAACTGAAAATAAAGGACGAGCGAGATTACGAACGATACCAGCATCACGCTAAGTGCAAATATCTTTGACTGCTTTGCATCCCTGACGAAATGCAATGCTGCCGCACCGGCGAGTGGAATAAATATGAGTAGTGAAAGTAATCCCATTAAAAAATTAATACGTACGATACCAGCACCAATATTCCGACAACAATCATCACGGCATAATTCTGCACAATGCCGGTTTGTATCTTTCGGATGATTCCACTTATCCAATCGATCGATGCAGCCGACCCGTTAACAATTCCATCAATGATCTTTACATCTACGATCTTATAAAGGAAGCTATTCGAAATAGTATATGTCGGTTGAATGATCGTTTTATCATATATTTCGTCGACATAAAATTTATTTGTTGAAAGCGTATACACAGCACCCAGATTTTTCTCTTTCGCTGCAAGAGTTGTCCTTCGCTTATAATAAAGAGTTGCTATCACAATACCGGTCAGAGCAACAAGTACGGAAATAATAAGCAAGAGCTGTTCGATCTGGCTGGCAAACGGCGGCGTTGGTATGGATTTCGAAGCAAGAACCAATGCCTCCCCTTTTTCCACGACCGGAGCAAGCCAGCTATCCAAAGCATTTGTGGGCGTTCCCAATAATCCTCCTACAACAGATAATCCGGCAAGCACAACAAGTGGAATCCACATTGCAGGACCGACTTCATGCGGCAGATGATGTCCGGTATCGAAACGCTCTTTGCCATAAAATGTGAGATACACTGCGCGGAACATATAGAATGCCGTCATTAGGGCACCGAGAGCTCCTAAGAACCACAGGAATGCACTGCCTTGCGAAAATGCTTTCCACAAAATTTCGTCTTTCGAGAAAAATCCTGCGAATGGCGGAATCCCAGCTATGGCGAGTGTTGCAAGCATAAAAGTCCAGAACGTGATCGGCAGATATTTTTTCAGTCCGCCCATTTTCTGCATATCCTGTTCGTGATGCATTGCATGTATGACGGCTCCCGAACCAAGGAAGAGACACGCCTTGAAAAAGGCATGGGTCATAACATGAAACACTCCTGCGCCGAACGCCCCAACGCCGAGTCCTAAGAACATGTATCCCAATTGAGATACAGTTGAATACGCCAATACTTTTTTTATGTCATTCTGAAAAAGCGCAATCATTGCCGCCAGGAGCGCTGTACAAATAGCGACGATAGAAATTACTTCAAGTGTCGGAGGTGAAAGCGCAAATAAAATATTACTGCGGGCAATAAGATAGATTCCGCTCGTTACCATGGTCGCCGCATGGATAAGGGCGGAAACAGGTGTCGGACCTGCCATTGCATCGGGCAGCCATATATATAGTGGGATCTGAGCGCTCTTACCTGTGCAGCCAAGAAAAAGCATCATTGTAATAATGATAAGCATGGTATTCCCGCTTCCCATCCCGAGCGCTGTCGGAAAGATATCGCTATAATTCAGCGAACCGAATGCAACGAGCATTACTCCCATCGCCACAAGAAATCCGAAGTCACCGACGCGATTAACGATAAACGCTTTCTTTGCTGCATTATTATTTTTATTCTCGTCGAACCAGAAACCAATAAGCAGATAACTGCAAAGCCCTACGCCTTCCCATCCCAAAAATGTGAGCAGATAATTATCTGCCATCACCAATGTGAGCATCATCACGATGAAAAGATTGAGGTACGTGAAGAATCGTGTATATCCCGGATCACCTTTCATATATCCGGTCGAGTACAGGTGAATTAACGCTCCAACCCCGGTGATGATGAGAATAAAAATTATTGAAAGCTGATCGATAAGGTAAGAAATACCGACATTGACTTTCCCGACATTGATCCAATCTAACAACTTATAATGAATCGCTCTACTTTCGGCAGGCATGGAAAGCATATCGAAGAAAACCCCGCATGCCATGATAAAACTGATCGTAACGGCAAGTGTGCCGACCCATCCGGCGATGGCTTTGTTTTTATATTTCCCACCGAAAAGTCCGTTGATGAGAAATCCAACGAGCGGAGCGGCGACGATATATGGGATGAGCTGAGTCACTATCCTTTTAATAAATTTAATTTATCGATCTCGATTGTCTCTTTATTCCGATAAACAGAGATAACGATTGCCAGCCCTACCGCAGCTTCGGCAGCAGCAACGGTCATAACGAAAAAGACGAGAATTTGTCCCTGCTGATCGCCCATGAACTGACTGAAGGCAATCAACGTCAGGTTCACGGCGTTCAGCATCAATTCGACGCACATAAATATGACGATCACGTTCTTTCTGAACATGACGCCGGCAGCGCCGATCATGAATAAGATCGCTGAGACAATAAGATAATTCGAAAGCGATGACATCTTATGTTAATTTCTTTTTGGCAAGTACTATTGCACCAACGGCAGCAGCGATCAATATGATCGAGGCCATTTCGAACGGGAATGCATAGCTTGTATAAAGTTTTGTACCGATGGATTCGACTGTTCCAAGTTCAGTTGATTTTGAATGCAATCCTTTCGGCAGAATATCGTTTGCCATCACAAATACTGCGATCATCTGCGCCAAAATTCCGGTTACGGCAAGCAAACCAACTGCCGTTTTCCAATTACCAGTGATCGCGTAAACCTCGCCTCGCAAATTGAGAAGCATGATTACAAATACGACAAGCACCATGATTGCTCCAGCATATACGGCAACCTGTACCACAGCAAGGAACTGCGCATTAAGTGTGAGATAGAGTGCAGCGAGAAAACAGAATGTAACGATAAGCATCAATGCGCTGGGTACTGCGCTTTTGCGTGTAACCATCAGCAGCGCCGAGATGATCGCGCCGACCGCAAGAATCCAAAAAATGATGTTGTTTATGGCCATATCCTTGATATAGTCCGTGGAAATGGAATAGTCTCGCGAACATGCTCAATACCGCAGATCCAGGCAACGGTGCGCTCTACCCCTAAACCGAATCCTGCATGTGGTACGCTTCCATATTTGCGCAGATCGAGATACCATTCGAATGCCTCGACCGGCAAGTCATGCGATTTGATCCTACCAAGCAAAACTTCGTAATCATCTTCGCGCTGTGAGCCACCAATGATTTCCCCATATCCTTCCGGGGCAAGCATATCCATTGCCAAAGCTTTATCAGGCTCGTTCGGATCGCGCTTCATATAAAAGGCTTTCACTGCCGCAGGATAGTGATGAACGATGACAGGTTTATCGAATTTCCCTGAGATGACTGCTTCATCAGGCGCTCCGAAATCATCTCCATAAATAAATTCTTTATGACCGGAAGCAAAACGCTCTTTCTTTTCTTCTTCCGGCATAGAAGCCCAGTATTCTTTCAGGATCTTTGCGGCTTCATCATAATGAAGCTTCGGGAACGGTGCTTTGATATTCTCTAATTTCGATTGGTCGCGCTCAAGAGTTTTCAGTTCTGTCTGCCGGTTTTTCAGAACTCGTTGAACGATATATTCTATAAATTCTTCAGCGAGTTGCATATCTCCTTCCAGATCCATAAATGCAACTTCCGGCTCGACCATCCAGAATTCTGTCAGGTGTCTGCGGGTTTTGGATTTCTCGGCGCGAAAGGTTGGACCAAATACATATACTTTCCCTAGCGCCATTGCCCCTGCTTCGCCGTAGAGCTGACCGGATTGTGTAAGATATGCTTTACCTTCATCGAAATATTCGAGCTCAAATAGCGTACTCGTTCCCTCGGCAGCGTTCGGAGTCAGGATAGGTGCATCGAGCATATTAAATCCGCGCTCGTCGAAGAAATCCCTAATGGCATGAACAACCTCATGGCGGATCTTCTGAATAGCATGTTGGCGTGATGAGCGAAGCCAGAGATGCCTATGCTCCATCAAAAACTCTACGCCATGCTCCTTCGGTGAAATAGGATATTCGTGAGCAATGGAAATGACTTCGATACTTTTTGTAAAAAGCTCGAAACCGCCCGGAGCTTTGGGTGCTTCCTGAACTGTGCCGGTTGCCGCAAATGCAGATTCCTGCGTGAGCTTATCATATGCGCCGAACGTCGCATCGTCAACCTGATTTTTCATCACAACACATTGGCAGATACCGGTGCCGTCACGCATTTCCAAAAACTGAATTTTACCGCTCGAGCGCTTGGTATAGAGCCAGCCTCGGAGGGTTACTTCTTTTCCGACTTGATCCTTAAGATCTTCTATATAAATATCTTGGCGCAATAATTTTCCTGATTTTTAGTACAATTTCATAAAGTATAGAATACAAATATACGAGTTGTCAGAGCCGGGATTTTAAGTATGGTAAGGAGAATCAAAAAATAATCTTCCCGAAAATCGTAAAAATCCAGAAAAATCATTGTTCCGATACTGAAACATCCATTTTTTTGCAACGT
>Ga0206990_1145_pt1 | contig 11919 bp, 11 predicted proteins | sample Alteio_BWMinCont_8_FD_153283 | JGI IMG/M metagenome (GOLD analysis project Ga0206990, IMG submission 153283) | Enriched cells from forest soil in Barre Woods Harvard Forest LTER site, Petersham, Massachusetts, United States -... | ecosystem: Environmental > Terrestrial > Soil > Temperate forest >... | reverse complement strand
CCGGTTAATATACTTCAATATTGGCAAGGCTTTCCCGGCACCTCAAAAACCTATATTAAATTTTAGTAAAACCGGGGCAATACTGACGTAATACTGCCGACGGACTTTTGTATCAGCCAAACGCAACCTACTTGAAGTTTCATCATCTATCATTATAACCGCCTTATAATAAAAAAAGAAAGCATGAAAACTAAACAGGAAAAACAAACAGGAAGAGACAGCACAGCCCGTAGCGTATCTACTGAAAATTTTAAACACCCGGAAGATAGAAAAACCAGTGCCTCCGGTTTTTTAAAATCAGATGCAGGACAAAATAACCGGCAGCGCTCTTCCCTCGGACAAAGTATCATACACTTTGCATGGGGCAAAAGCTTTCATATCTATCAATACATTATAGTATTCCTGTTTGCATTATCACCCATGCTTGCCGGCGCACAATGCGATAACCAGGGCAAAGGCGGACAAATAAAAATACTCACCTGGAACATTTACATGCTGCCCCACCTGTTGGTTCATACCGGGCAAATGCAGAGGGCGATCGAAATAGCCAATGTATTAAAAGACCAGGATGCCGACATTATTGTTTTTGAAGAAGCCTTCGACAATAAAGCCCGTAATATCATCCGCAACAGTTTGAAAGCTTACTTCCCATACGAATCGGGCGACCCTCGTAAAAACTCCAAATGGAAAATAAGCTGCGGGGTATGGATAATAAGCAAAGTACCCATTGAAGTGGTGAAACAAATATTCTTCAAAGAAGCGAATGGCTCCGATAGGCTGGCAACCAAGGGAGCCATTTTAGTTGAAGGACAAAAGGATGGTTTCTGCTTTCAATTAGTAGGTACGCACCTGCAATCTGATTTGAACAGCGGCAAGAATGTGCAACCTTTGCGCGACAAACAATATGCCGAGATCAAATCACAACTACTCGAACCTTATACCCATGAAAATGTGCCCCAGTTTATTGCCGGTGACTTCAACACCATCCGTGAGGATTCCTCCTGCTACAACCACATGGTAGGCACATTAAAGTTCACTCCCTGCGCGCTGCAAGGCGACCGGACCTTCTCATACGACTACAGCCAAAACGATTTAGTGGTATTAGTTCCGAATAACCGGGCCCAGTTGATTGACTATCTTTTTTATTCCGCTCCCGCTGAAGACAACTTAAATGGCAGCATGCAAATTGTGGTATTCAGTAAAAAATGGAATGATAAACATAAAGACCTCAGCGACCATTTTGCAGTATCAGGTGTATTCAAATACGGAGAAGACAACTCCACGGCATTTGTGGGGACGAAGTAGCAGTTATAAGTTATAAATTATGAGTTATGATCCATATTAAGCTTTGCTGAAGACAATTCGCAAATAACTTATAACTCATAACTAGCGTAGCGGCTATATCTTACTATATCTTACACATTTGCCAGTTTTCACGGCAGACTCATAAAATTTATTTGTAATGTTTCTGAAAAGTCAATGACTTTGTAAAACTTTACAATCCTTGAAAGAATACAAATAAATTGTTATATTTGTATTATATCCTAATAAGGAGGCATGAAAAAAATCAGCTTTTTAATCTGTATTTTGCTTTGTTTGGGAATAGGAACAGGCAAGGCACAATATTCAGTTCTACTTAATTTTAATAGCACAAATGGTGCAAATCCGAGAGGTTCATTAGTGCTTTCAGGGGATAAGCTGTATGGTATGACATACAATGGAGGGGCACATAATGATGGTTGTGTTTTCTCTTTGAATACTGTTAGTAATGTATATACCGACCTGCTTGATTTTAATGGTACAAATGGAGCTAACCCTGCGGGCTCATTAATCCTTTCAGGTAGGATGTTATATGGTATGACATCTTACGGATTATCCAGCGCTGGTAATATATTTTCCATTGATACAAATGGAAATAACTATAAGGATTTATTTGATTTTAGTGGGGGACTTAACGGAGCAAATCCATATGGTTCCTTAACCCTTAGTGGAGGAAAGTTATATGGGATGACGCGGGATGGAGGAAGATTCGAGACTGGTAATATTTTTTCTATAGATACAAACGGGAATGGATATAAAGAGCTCAATAGCTTCCAAGACTATAGGAGCGATGACGGTCAATATCCATTTGGCTCATTAATCCTTTCAGGTGATGTATTATACGGTATGACCTATAGAGGTGGGGCGGTTTATGCCGGTATTATTTTTTCTATAGATACGAGTGGACATAATTACAGAGATATGCTTGATTTCGATGGAAATACAAACAGTGTAAACCCTTATGGCTCATTGATAGTTTCAGGAAATAAATTGTATGGTACTACAACAAATGGAGGGGTAGGCTATGGTTGTATTTTTTCTGTAGACACTAATGGAAGCCGTTACAAAAACTTATTTCAATTCAATGGTACAAACGGTGCAAATCCAGAAGGCTCATTAATACTTTCAAATGGTATATTGTGTGGGATGACATCTAAAGGAGGGGCGCATGATAGTGGCTGTATTTTCTCTATAGATACAAATGGAAATGGATATACAGACCTTTTTGATTTTAATGGTTCAAATGGAACGAATCCCGAAGCCGATTTAACTCTTTCGGGAAATACATTTTATGGAATGACAAATGGTGGAGGCTCAAATAACAATGGAGTTATTTTTAGTTTGAAGGTAACGGGTTTAGGAATTAATAATTTAACCGCAAACCCCACTTCAATAAATGTTTACCCGAATCCATCCAACGGTGAGTTCACAATACAAGCTAAGAGCGAAGAACTAAGAGGTAATAGTATGGTGGAAGTTTATAATGTGCTTGGAGAAAAAGTGTATGATGCGACTCTTCAGCCCCAAACCCCTGAAGGGGCTTTAATTAATATCAGCAATCAGCCCAATGGAATTTATCTATACAGGCTTGTTGGAAGCAGTGGAGAATTAATTGGAGAGGGGAAGGTGATAATACAGAAATAGAGATAAGCAAAAGCAGGAGAAAGAGTACGTCACTGCGAGGACGAAGGACGAAGCAGTCTTACCCAATAGTCTAATATTAGTAAGATTGCCACGCTGCGCTCGCAATGACGATGACACTTTATAAAACTTTTACCTGCGGCTTCGCCGCCTATAGCCGTTTTTAGCCGTTATTTCCGTACATTTTTAATTGCCGGTCATTGACTCCACAAAATAAGCCGTTTTGTGCCGTTTTTTTTAGCTCCATAGGAGCATTCAGTTTGTAGTAATTATGCAAAGAGTATAAATCAAAGGAGCTCCATCGGAGCGACCTGTGTTTAACAGGACGCACCTACGGTGCTCTGTTGTTGTGGTGTTTTGTATTTCTACAAACAGGTAACCCCTACGGGGCGGAATAAGCCTCCCAATAGCCACCGGGATTGTGCCGTTTTTTTTAGCTCCATAGGAGCTTACTGTTTGTAGCAAGATATAAAATAATCCTTATTTTAGCTCCGTGGGAGCGACCTGTATATTATGCCAAACACATATACACAAATCTATATTCAAATTGTCTTTGCCGTAAAAGGACGAATGAATTTAGTTCCTAAACAACACAGGGAAGAATTACACAAATTCATTACCGGCATAGTTCAAAAACGCAAACAAAAAATGTTGTCGATATTTTGTATGCCGGACCATATACATATTTTAGTTGGACTAACCCCCGACTTTTCAATTTCAGATTTAGTTAGAGACATAAAAGCAGGATCTTCTAAATTCATTAATGATAATAATTGGATACTGGGGAAATTTAATTGGCAGGAGGGCTTTGGAGCTTTCTCTTACTCAAGAAGTCAAATTGACACTGTAATTAAATACATATTAAGCCAGGAAGAACATCATAAGAAAAAGACTTTCAAAGAAGAATACATTGAATTCTTAAAAAAGTTCGAAATTGAATATGATGAAAAATACCTATTTGAGTGGATTGAATAAAACAGGTCGCTCCTACGGAGCTTAATATGGTTGGTGATTGCTCACTTCTACAAACAGGTGGCTCCGATGGAGCCAAAAGCATAAAAGAATTGAGTATAGTTCCGGAACGATAACAACGTAAAGCCCGAAAATAATTAATACCACATAGCTCATAACTCCCTTCAAGGCTTATAAATTATTCATTGCGAATAGTTAATTTTGCGGCATGGAGGTTAACCAGGCAGCAGAGATAATATTAAGAGCCGTACATGATGATATTAACGGCAGCATCATCTTCTCAGACTTCGTTGCCCACCAGATACAGGGTTACGACAGCCGCACGGTTGTGGACCTGCAAGGCATTTACAAAAAAGCGCTTTTGGTATTAATAGATGAAGGCCTCTGCCACCGGGGCATGACTGCCGACATTATTGAGCTCGGGCAAAAAGGAATTGACTGCGACGGTAATTATTTAAAGTATGTAAAGAAAAGAGATGCCCGCAACTTGCTGGAAAAGATCAGGAGGATACTGCCTATATTTACCTTTGCACTGGCAGCAGTCGGTTTTTACATTACCTATATGAAGAAGACCAGCAACGACCGGAAACAAAAAGCCAATATTGCCCAACACAGGAAAGACAGCATCTCTCAACACAACAGTAATTTGCAACACGGTAAAGGCAAAAAATAATATCCGGCTATGAAGGCTTTTTCCTCTTTACTTGTTTCCATTTTATTTTTTTCTGCTACCACGAAAGCGCAAACTGCTCCTTTTAACCCTTCCGGATATTATTCATTAGATAGTAAAACTACGGTGCAAAATGGCGAAACCTACGGGTATTTTGGAACCATAAAAGTAAAACAGGTGGATACTAACCGTATTTATATGGAGTTTTATGTTTGCAAGGGCGCACCCAGTTATAACTCCGGTTCTTTTGAAGATACATTGACTTATAAAAACGGTATTGCTGTCCGCACCACAACTGATGATAATTCCTGCATTATTACATTCAACTTTAATACCTTAGGGGGAATAACGGTAGAGGAAAAAACTAAAGATTTTAATGCCGGTTGCGGTTTTGGCAGTGCAGTGGTCGCTAATGGGTTTTATAAGCGCATAGTTAGCAAAAGCAAATAAACTTATTGCTGATTGATATATCCTTTTAAATTTGCCCTGTCTTATAAATACCTGAAACATGCGTAAACTAAAAATCTTCATCATACTCCTTTTTGTTATTGCCATACAGGGAGCCCCGTTGCAAATCCAATCCATCAAAAATAAAGCCATTATGCAGGCGCGTGAAATGGGCGATACGCTTATAGCCCGTTTCAACAACAAGCTTTATTATATATTAAAGACCAACAATACCTGGCCGGTTGAAAATGGCAAAGTTGCCTTCCATCCATTTTCCCGCACCGATACATCTAAAGATATAGTGCTTGAATATTTGAGAGACAAAACCGAACTAATAAAGCGCGTGAGGAACGGAGACACCATTCGTGAATGCTTTATGGGTGATATGAGGCTTTCCTTTAATGATTTTACCGATGTTCAGGTTACAGTTAATGAAGCTGCACCGGTGGTATTTAAATCTCAAAAAAGTAAAAAAGGAAAGCCTGAAAAGGAAATTGCTGCCGCACCCAAAAAGGTAACGCAAAGCCATTCGTCCGCCCACCGCAAAAGAAAGATATCTGAAAGCGTTCCCTTCAGCAAGCCCATCGTTTTTAACAACTGTGTTTTCGGGCCTATAATGGCTGATACTTCTGCAGACATGTATGAGGAAGACGTACAGAAAAAGAAGAGGCTTGAATTTAAAGAAGATGTAATAATGATCAATTGCACATTTACCGCCGGAATAGAAATTACGGATTGCGATTTCGAAAAAGATTTTGTGCTGGCAGGGCAATTGCTGAGCCCAACCCCTTCCCTTATCGATAATTGCGACTTCGGGGGAATGTGTTACCTTTACAGCTGCCCGGAATTAAGTAACTGGCAAAGCAGTTTCAGCTTCAGTTTATGCACCTTTGCCAAGCCTTTCATTTTTACTACTACCAATTCCGACCGCGCCCATTATACAATACAACGGTGTAAAATAAAAGACATCTTTTCGTTGGGCAGAAGCGTGCCTGATTTTATCACTAAAAAATTCCGCCTTTCTTATTCGGGGCTCGACTATTTCTACCGGCTGGACGATTATACCGACTGGTATACGGATTTTTTAACCAACAAATACAACAAGGAATATGAGTTGGATGATGACAGTATTGAAGATTTCATGCATAACGACCGGGTTCTTTACAATGTAACCGTATCGCATTCAACCGTAAAATGTCTCGACCTTGCCAACACCAACCTGCACGATTGCAGCTTTGAAGATGTAGCCATTGGAAAATGCCTGGATGCTACCGATTGCAATTTTACCTATACTGCAGATTATAAAGGAAAGGAAGCCCTGGAGGATGTTACCTTCCCGGGCAGCGACGGCATAATATATGCAGGATTCAAAACTTTTTCACCAGAAGCATTAAAGCTGGGCGTTTATATGGAAAATATAAAGATCCATCCCCTGAATCATGATTACTTCGATTCGAGCAGCGACTTCCTGGAAGACAATGCCAACTTCTACAACCTGATCAAAGATTACGCGGCTAAAAAATTCACCACTCAGGAATTGGTTACAACACTGAAGGCCCGTTTCGAGCACGAAAAGAGTGCGTGGGAACGATGCTATTACGGCAGGCATATTGCACACCCGGAAGGAGCCGGGGATTTTATATCAAGCCTTTTTCACTATTCCCTGGGCTGGTTCCTGGAAGCAACTGTATCTACAGGGTACAAAGGAGAATGGAAATTCGGCAGTTGGGTGCTGTCGCTTATTCTTCTGTTCAGCCTCGTTTATTACTTCAAGCATCACGAGGCCATTATTGACTACCTGAACTCCATGTATAATAAAGATGAGGATGCTGTAGCAAAATTCCCGACCATGAAAGTCCACAAATCTTTCAACGGCTTCCGCGACTATATGCGATGCCTTTGGTTCAGTTGTATGGTGTTCGTGGATCCCCGCTTACCTATTACTTTTTTTAACCTGCGGGTGGGGTTATTCGGATTGGTGCTTACAGAGTGGTTATGCGGACTGTTGGCTATAGCGCTGTTCCTGATCTTCCTGGCAAGCAATTATCCGTTTATCCATAGCCTTATCGGAATCTAAAGCCGGCAATTATTTAACCTTGTGGCCATCTATATCGTAAAGTGTAGGGTCGCCAACCGGGTTGTTTTCATAGTAGGGGCTTTCGCTTTCCAAAACTCCGTTTGGATAATAATGTTTTATAACTCCGGTAATTCTTCCGTCTAACCAAGGGGTTTCAGAAGATAATTTGCCGTCTTTATCATACTCCCGGGTAGGCCCGTTTAATAGCCTGTTGGAATATGTTGTTTCTTTCTTTATAATTCCGGTCTCATAATATTCTTTAACAGCCCCGAGGATAAGCCCATCCGAATAAGGAGTTTCACTCTTTATTATTCCATTATCATAATAAATTTTCACCGTTTTACGTTTAATGTTTTTTACAACTAATTCCCACAGTTTATCAACACCATCTAATGTGAATTTTTCACCCTTGGTCTGGTCATAGGAATACAACCATGACATTTTTATATAGCCGGTTGCGTCATCATATTTTTGTATCTCTCCGCTTATTACACCGATCAATTCAAAACCCAGGCTGCCATCCGGGTCAGCAACATCCACCTTACTGTCTCCGAGCACATTGCTGGTAATTACAAACTTCGAATCTAATTTTCCGTCCCCGTAAAATGTTTCTATTTTCTGGTTTTTATCATCTACAATAGAGTCCTTAAGAATTATTTTATTGTCCGCATAGTAATCCTTCTCAATTATTTTTGTCCAATCGGTATTATAAAAGGCTTCGTACCACAATTCCCCCGTTCTATAATATTCTTTAACTGTTCCGGTACGCTTACCCTCTTTATACATAGTAACCCTGTAAAAGGGTGACGACTTATCCTCCGAACCAACTTCAACACCCTTCCTATATTCAAAATATTGGATCCACTTGCCTTCCGGAAGCCCATTAACTGTTTGGTTGGCATTACTGGTGTCAGCTTGTGCAAAGGCTGCGGATGCAAATGATAAAGTTAGCGAAAGAATAAGAAAGTTTTTCATGTGTTATTTTCTATTGTTATTTAATTCTATTATTGTTTCATCGTAGTTTTTAACTGCGCCGGCATCATTTTTTGAATTTCAAATCTACTAAATCTTTTCTTACGGTTAAGTAAACCGGTTAAAGTAGACAGGTGCAAATATCTCTAATAAATGTGATATATTGAATAAATTGAACTTGGTCTTAAAGCCTTATTTTTAGAAATTTGCTGTAGAATTTTACACCATTAAACCATTCATTATCAATCATTTTTGCCCACATTCCAAATAGATTGCTTTTTATTAGTGTTTAACCTCTATATTTGCGCTTAAGTCCAGTATAGTATATATGGATAACTAATAATTTGTATCATTGCAAATAATATTATGAAAGTAAAAAAAATAACATTTCCAATTTGCCTGCTGGCTTTAGTTTCACTGGCATTTTTTTCATGCCAAAACAATCAGAGCGGCACGTCCGGCAATAATGGTGCTGACACATTAACCAAAACACCCCCTCAAACTGGTAAAATTAAGCAGGGGCAAGACACTGACAGCTACGTTCTTCCTTCTCCTTTGCAATTAGCATCCATCATGGTCAGGAGTTCGGGATTCAAGTACATGCCTGATATTTGTTCACCGGTTAAAAACGCGGCCCAATTTAATTCTCATTATCAAATGGCAGTTAACCTGGGTATTTATAGCACCGATCTTTCCTATTGCTTGATCAACAAGAAAAATGACGATGCAACCAAATATCTGAATGAAGTGAAGATATTAGCTGACCAGCTTGGTTTTGGCGGTATTTTCAAGTCAAACTCATTCGTACAACGGTTCCAGAACAATATGAATGTTCCTGACTCGCTGGCTTCTTTAATTGGCGAATTACAAATGGGTATCGATACCTACCTGGAAGAAAACAACCAAAAATATATTAATTCAATAGCCTATTCAGGTGCATTGATAGAAAGTCTGTATATAGCCGGCACTGTTTATGAAAAAGAAAAGAACCAGGGCGAGGGACCTTTTATAACAGAGCAAATGGATGTTACAGAAGGACTTATAAGGCTTTTGACCAAAAATCAATCGTTTGACAATAACATTCCTACACTTCTATCCCAACTAAGGGAAATATCAACATTATACAATTCATTTGACGAAGTAAAAAATAAGTCTGCCGATAAACCTGTGGTTCTTACTCCTGACCATATAAGCCAAATGAACAAGGCGATTAAAGACTTAAGAGAGAAATTTATAGCATCTTAAAAAAAATAATATTGGAAATATAAAGTATGACTACTATGAATAAAAAGCTTCTTTTCGTTTGTTTTTTTGTTTACTTCTCTTTAAGCATAGGTAACTTATTTGCACAATGCTATCCGCATAAAATGGCATCAAGGTGCAAAGACACGCTTGATGTATATGACTTTGATTATGATAGCCAGATCTATAATCAAATCGATTTTGAGGCCGATCCTTCTACTATCCAGGTGGCTTTTACCGCACGCGCCGGCTTCAGATACATACTTGTTTTCACTAATTCGGGCTTTGATGAAAACGTTCATATAGTCATTTATGACAGGGGTATTCGTGCAGCCGGGAAAAGAACGATTTATGATAATGCAGTAGACAACAGTACCTCGGTTAAAATAACTAAACCCGGATGTTATTATGTATATTACCTGGTACCTCCCAAAGGCGGTTGTAAATGGGACAATGGTTGTGAAATGATGGTGGTAGGGTTTAGAAACGTTTCACAGACAACAAGAGAAGCAATACACTAATAAAAAAATTTATAAATAGAGAAGGCCGGATAATTTCCGGCCTTTTTTTGTGCATACATTAATTACTATTTTTTGTCATTCCAGTTCTCATCATAGCTATTTGAATCCCCTGCTACTCCATTAATAAAAGGGGTCTCGGTCTTTATCTTTCCGCTTTCATAATATTCCTTTTCAGTTCCATTTTCTACGTCGTCTTTAAAAGGATATTCCGCCTTCAATGCCCCACTTTCATAATACTCTTTTTTTATTCCATTTGTTTTATCATCGGTGTTAGGGGTTTCATATTGCAGCTTACCACTCTCATAGTACCATTTTTCAACTCCGTTTTTATGGCCATTTATATACGGTACTTCCGCTTGTAATTTTCCATCTTCATAATACCATCTTTCAATCCCATTCTCGGTGCCTTCACTCAGCAGTTTCCCGCTCCTGTAATATTGTCTTACTACACCCACTGCTATACCTGCATTAAAAACCATCAGCGCATAATAGGGAGCATTAGTATCTGCAGTCTTCTTCTCATTAGAATCTTTATATATGATCCATTTGCCTTCCCTTACACCTTTCAACATCAGGTTTTTTGCTTCGGCTTTATTGGTAAATCCGTTATTGTCTGATTGCCCAATAGCATTAAATGCAAATAAAAGGGATAGTACCAGGGTTAAAAAAGTTTTCATACACTAATTAATTTGATGTCCATTTTCGTCATAAATCTTTACGGTCCCTACAACTTCATTTTCCTGGAAAGTAGCTTCGCTTCTCACTTTCCCGTTCTCATAATAATGCTTTACAACCCCGGTTATTTTCCCGTAAACAAAAGGAGTTTCAGTCTCTATTTTGCCGTTCTTATCATATTCTTTGTTAGCTCCGTTTAATACCCCGTTATGAAAAGAAGTTTCAGACTTTACTATTCCGTTTTCATAATAGTCTTTCATAAGCCCGTCTATTTTCCCGTTTACGAAAGTGAATTCAGATTTTATCTTACCGTTCAAATAATAATCTCTGCATACTCCGTCAATTTGTCCCTTTGTAGACAGATAAGGAGTGCTAATACTTGCCCCTTTTATTGAGGTGTCATTCCTAAACGGGTATTCCGACTTTATCCTTTTTCCCGGGTAATAGGTTATCAGCATTCCGGTTTCTTTGCCATTCAAATTAGTGTCTGTCATTATCAGTGCGCCGCTATCGTTGTAAACTTTTTTTACACCGTGTATTTTCCCATCTTTGAAAGGGGTTTCCATGCGAAGGGTACCGTTTTCGTAATATACTTTTGCTAACCCGTTTTGTTTGCCGTCTGCATAAAATACAATACCTTCTAATTTCCCGCTTTTATAATACTGCCTTTGTATTCCCTTTGGGTTACCTTCCTTATATATGGTAAGGCGGTATAAAGGTGCATGTTTGCTTTTGGAAGGAAACTCAACATTATTTTTTTCTTTAAAATACTCCACCCATTTGCCTTCTTTTACTCCCGCTATCATCACGTTTGAAGCTTCGCCTTTATTGGTAAAGCCGCTGTCGGTTTGTTCTTCCAATGTATATTGGGCAGGGCGTCCGCTGTCAATCGCTGTTTGCCCGAAAACAGTAATTGTCAAAGAAAAAGATAGTATCAAGATCACAAAAGCTTTCATGCTATTGCTTTACCTCATTGCCGTCGTCATCGTAGGTTTTTGTTGTCCCGGCTTTCCCGCTGCTATAGGTGGTTTCACTTTTTACTTTTCCGTTTCCGCCATATGCTTTTTCCACTCCGTCTATTGTGCCATTTGTGTAGGGAATCTCGTAAAGTAATCCGCCATTGGCGTAATAAATTTTCTCAATTCCGTCTACCTTATCATCTTTAAAAGGTATCTCATATAATACATTACCATGTTCCCCATATATTTTTTCAAGGCCATTCTCCTTACCGTTTACATAAGGGATCTCATATTGCAGTTTGCCATGATCGTTATAAATTTTTTCAATTCCGTTCGGTACTCCGTCTTTATAGAAATCAACCACCCGTACATTTCCTTTGGCATCATATTTCCGGGCTATTCCTTCTGCCTTTCCGGTTTTGT
>Ga0206990_1144_pt1 | contig 11961 bp, 9 predicted proteins | sample Alteio_BWMinCont_8_FD_153283 | JGI IMG/M metagenome (GOLD analysis project Ga0206990, IMG submission 153283) | Enriched cells from forest soil in Barre Woods Harvard Forest LTER site, Petersham, Massachusetts, United States -... | ecosystem: Environmental > Terrestrial > Soil > Temperate forest >... | reverse complement strand
GTTTACTTTAATACTTCCCGGTTCTTTCAGGATATTGGTTATCCCAGTTACATTGTTTGTTACACCAAGGCTTACCATTACAGGATACTTGTCGGAAAAATTAAACAAGGCATTTATTACGTTGGCAGGAGCTGATGAATTTGTTCCGGCATTTACTGAAACCCCAAGCCGGTTGCCATCATTCCCAATGGTGGTATATGAATCCTTTATATAAGAAATAAAATTAGTGTTATTTACTATCCATTGTGACAGGAAAATATGGTCATACCAGTCTTTTGCGCCACCTGTAGTTCCACATGAATTGGGGAGTGTTGTTGAACGAGTGGTTGTAGTGTAATAAGCTACTGAACTTAACCCGCTCTCCCAACTGTCAGGATAGCTTAATTTCGAATCGGGGTGAAATGGCGGATCATCCATTATAAAATTAGGATTAGGATCGTTTTGAGTAATATATTCATACCCTGGCTCACTGGAGCTGCGTGTATTGAAATCCCCCATATAAATAAGGTTGGGTAGATTGTAATACATGGTTTTTAATTTATGGATCACAGTAGTATCCTGGCCGTCTCTTCCTGAAGAAGATGCGCCCGATATAGTGTGACAAAGCACAACAAAAAGATATGTAGTATCATGCGTAGTTGAAAGATAGGGATCTTTATAATATAATGCAAAGAGATCTATATCTTCTGCTACTGTGTATAAAGGAGTTGTTGATATGTAACCGAGTTTTTTAGTATTGTAAAAAACGATACTGGAACTACCGGCGCATCCTGATAAATTGGTAAAAGGGCAGTAGGAATAATTTGTATTAAAACATTCGGATATAATTGTATCAGGAAAGGTATAGGGCGATATTCCCTGAAAATCGGTTGGGCTTGATTGCACGCATTGTAGTTTATCCAAGCCAATAATATCCGGGGTTGCAAATTGAAAAATAGCTTTTAAATAAGGATATTCTGTTGCAACCTGGTTTACAGCAGGTGTTTGACAACTTCCCGGGCCGAAACCAAGCGTATTATATGCCATTACCTTTATTGTATCATTTTGAGCGGAACATGAAATGGAAAATAATGAACAAAAAATGATGAATCCGGCAGATGATAAAATGACAGAATTAAGTTTTCTTTTCATAATAAATGGCATACTTGCAAAGGGTTAAAAATGTAAGAAGTTTTATTTGCAAACATATAGCTCTTGCTATATTTATTTTAGTAGTTAACGATTCCTTAACGAAATGGTAATATTTGTTTGATAAAACATAAATAAAATGGCTCTTTTAAAATCCTCATTCTCCAATTTTTGATTCATAATACTAAGGTAACTATTACTTAACAACATGCGAATACTTTCGTTCATAATAACTCTTAAAACTGAAAAGCTATCCCGAATCCCCTAAACTACGAATAGACGTATGAAAAACCATGCACTTCTTTTGCTTTCTTTTGTTTTCTACTTACAAATACAGGCACAAAATGTAGCTATTAACTCATCGGGTAATTCTGGCAATGCAGCAGCCATACTCGATCTTAGTGATGCTTCAAACAACAATCTTGGATTGGCACTTCCCAATGTCTCAATAGTTAATATCAATTCAGGGAACCCTATTATAGCGCCTCCCACAGGCCTGATAGTATATAATACCAATGCTGCAACGGTTGGCGGTTTAGGCGTTGGTTTTTATTATTGGTCGGGTGTAGCGTGGTTATATATCCAGAATAGCGGAAGTACTACATCCTGGCAAATAACGGGCAATACGGGAACATCTCCAGGTACAAACTTTATAGGCACTACCGACGCGGAAGCGTTGGAGTTTAAGGTTGATGGACAAAAGGCAGGTTGGATAGATTATAACGATCCTTTCGATAATACTAGTATTGGTTATTTGACCTTGAACGTTAATACAGGAGGCAACAATAGTGCTTTTGGCTTTCAAGCTCTTCAAAACAATACTACGGGAAATGCTAATATTGCTATGGGAACTAATACACTTAATAGCAACACTTCCGGATGGTTTAATACAGCATATGGGGAGAGTACGCTTTTCTCCAACACTACCGGATTTCATAATACTGCCACTGGTGGTCAGGCCCTTTATTCCAATGTAACAGCCTCTAGCAATACTGCATTAGGATTCAATGCAGGATATAGTAATACCGGGGATGCTAATGTATTTATAGGTGATAGTGCAGGACCTGCTAATACAAGTGCAACAGGAGGTACTTTTGTAGGATATATGGCAGGGCCTTCTAACACTACGGGAAGTAATAATACCGCTATTGGGAACGCTACACTCACGAGTAACTTTACGGGAACTAACCTTACTGCAATAGGTTACCAGGCAAATGTAAACGCTGATGGATATAATAATTCCACTGCCATAGGGAATGGGGCAATCATAGGACAAAGCAACTCAATCATTCTGGGTAATTCAGTCGCCAGAACCGGTATTCAAACTTCCACGCCTCAACAGGCTTTTGAAATAGGTGGATCGAACAACACTATTCGTATAGACGGATTACAATTTGGCAATGCATTTAATACTTCTCCCACAGCCATTACAACTTATATCTTGTATGCAAATACCAACGGAGATATTTATGCAATGCCTGCCGCAGGAGGTCTCGGTAATGTACTTGCCTGGACACCTAGCGGCCCGGCTTGGGGTTCCCTTCCTGCAGGAGCTATTACAGCTAATAATGGATTGACAATAAGTGGAGGAAATAATGTACAGTTAGGTGGTTCTTTAGTATCTGCTACAACTATTACCCAGGCAGGAAATTCGCTCGATATTTCTGGAGGAACTATAAGTCTTAATGATGGGGCTTCAACCACCACAACAAATATTAATACTGGAACCTCTACTGGCCCTGTTAATGTTGGGAACGGTACAAACACCACTATTACTGAAGCCGGTAATATAAGTTTAAATGCAAATAACAATACAGCTACAACAAGTATTGGAACAGGTACTACCACAGGCGCAGTTACAATAGGTGGTTCAACCAACACAGTCAATTTGCCCGGAATGTCGACCACCAATGGAATACTTTATACAAGCACAGCAGGTGGGCAGGTGGCTCAAACAGCTGCACTTACCAATGGTCAGGTTTTAATAGGCTCAACGGGTAACCCTCCTGTTCCTGCAACTATTACTCCTGCTGGTAATTCAGGAATAAGTGTTAGTAATGGTGCAGGAAGCATTACACTCGCAACAAACGGAGTGTTAAATACTATTACAGTTATTACAAACCCCACTGTCACCTATACTCCTTCTGCGGGAACAAAAGCCATAATGGTAGAACTTATTGGCGGCGGCGGAGGTGGTGGTTCATCTTCGGCACCTAATACTAATGGATCTGCCGGTGGGGGCGGCGGTGCGGGAGGATATGTAAAATTTTACATATCTAATCCTGCAGGACCATATACTGTTGCGGTTGGTACAGGTGGATCTGCAGGAGCTGCCGCTGCTACTCATGCAGGTAATGGCGGTGCGGGTGGAGGTGGAACAGCAACTACATTTCAGGGAGGGTATTTGGCAGGTGGAGGTTCTGGCGGTGCCATAGGAAGTGCTAATGTTTCGGGTGCCGGTGGAAATGGAGGTTCAGCCTCCGGTGGTTTAATAAATGTAACAGGCAGTCCCGGTGGTCCAGGTACAGGAGGCTTTGCAAATGGTGCAGTTTCCGGTATAGGAGGTTCTTCCGTTTTAGGTGGCGGTGCTTTTCCTGCAAGTGAATTAACTAACAATTCATCGATAACGGGTAATGCAGGTTCAGCCAATAGCGGCGGTGGAGGTAGCGGATGTGCGACATTAGGGGGTGGTGCTAGTAACGAGATAGCAACAACAGGCGGAGCAGGAGCCAACGGGATAATTATTATTACTGAATACAAATAAAAAGTAATCTCAATTACTTCTTTTCTAAAGCAGTAGCCTATGCTAAATTCCTTAACATGGAATTAACAGTAAGGTAAAATTACTAGCCTAATCTTGCAGCCAAATAATCACAAAAAACAAAAAAATGAAAACAAAATTTTACTACAGTTTTATTCTGTTGTTTGCGTTGGCTCTATCTGCCCCAATAGCAAATGCACAAACCCTTATCCAGTATTGGGATTTTAATCATACCCCTCCTTCCGGCGGCGGCGGCGGCGACAGCCTTGGTAATGTTACAAACAAATTAGTAGCGTGTTATACAGCGCCAAGTATACATCCTGATAGCGGTCACATTATCTATAGCGTTCCTAACGCAATGTTCGGTAATACTGCTACACACAATGGTATTTTAGATAATGGAAGCCCAGGATCCTTTAATTATGATTACAGCAGTAATGCTACTTATTTTTCTTCCAGTGACAGCGCCTTCGGAAATAATTTTGTTAGGACCCGTAACCCCAGCGATAGCTCAGAATTTCTGATATATATTCCGACCACCGGTTATAAAAACATCATGTTTGATTTTGCACTTTCTGCTTCCAGCTCAAAAGGCCCAAACTATGGTATATTTTCATATAGCACCAATGGAGGAACAAGCTGGAAGAATTTAACCAGCGCAATGGATACTTTTAATATTAGCGGAATACATCGTGCTGATACCTTGCAATTGCAGAACCCAACTACTGCAACCGGCACTGAATGGTATCCTTGTCAAATTAATTTCAGCAGCGACGCAAGTATAAACAACAATGCTAATTTTGTTGTGTGTATACGTATAGCTGGCGTTAATTCCGACCACCAAACATCTGGTAATTCAAGATGGGATAATATGGCTTTCTTGGGTACTTCCACCAGCGCAGGTGTTGATGAAGTAAATCAGAATGGCGGATATACTGTTTTCCCCAACCCTGCTTCATCTAATGGTGTTGTAAATATAGTTTCTCACTATATGGGAGATAAAATTGTTACACTATATGATGCTTTAGGCCAAGTGGTGTGTACAACAAAGAACCATGATATTGAGACAGTACTTCATACAAATTCTTTAAAGGCAGGATTTTATGTTGTTGAAATTAACGAAATGGCTACAGGTAATAAATACACTCAAAAGGTAGTGGTAGAGTAATAGGTTTCGATTTAGTTTAGGATAAAAAGTCCGCCTTTGATTTGGCGGACTTTTTCATTTACAGCTTCTTGAATTTAATTTACTTTCCAATCCTGAACTACATCCCAATTAGAGCGGATATTTAATTTATCGGAAAAGTAAAAAACTTGTTCAGGCTCAATATCCTTCATGAAGTTTCCAATGTCCCATTTGCCATTGTTGTTATCATCTTCAATAACCCGTATACCATATAATGCGGGAGGAACCCCGTCATAAAAAATGCTTGTTGTTCCGTTTATAGTATCTTCCCTGTATATAATATTTTGGCTAGTGAGCATTTGAACCAGGTAATGTGTTCTTTTTGAAAACGATAAATTCAGCTTGAGGGTTCCATAAGAACTTTGGTCATCAACTGTAAAATGTTTTATAATAGTATCATTTGTATAATTGAAAAGATTGGTAAAGGCACCGGGGATGATACTGAAACGATAGACTGAATCACTGATCAGATCTTTTTCCGGAGCAAGAGAAATGCTGTAGGGAGAGGATTTGCCAATAAGTTTTAATTTAATGGTATCCTTTCTTTGTGTAAGTCTAATTTTGGAAAGGTCATAACTTTTAACAGGCTGAACAAATTTCATCACAAAAGGCAAGTGATAATCATATGGTATTTTTTCAGCTATATTCAGGTTTATTTGCAACGTAGGAACTTTTTCAGGTTTAGGGTTCTTTTCCTTAGCAACCGTAGTTTTAACAGTGTGTCCGGGAATATTGTATACATTAACCGTATCCAGCATTTTATTATTTCTGGCGACTATAAACCTTATAGAGTCGAGGTCAGGATAATTGGTCCAGTAATTAACGGTGTCATGATTTGTGGAGTATTGATATATGGTATTGTAAGATTTGGATGTATCAAGATTCATGGGTATTACCCTGATACTATCGGTTGGTTTACTAAATGTCAGCATAATTTCTCCTTTGCCAACTCCTTTGGCTTTTAAAAATTGCAATTTTGGCTGCTCTTCAAGAAAGAGAAAAAAATTAACCGTGTCATTTTCTTCCAGGTCAAGAGTATCGCTTTTAAAACCGATGTTTTGAGAATAAGGATGATAGAAATAGTCTCCGGAAGGTTTTGAAATTGCGATGATTCTATAGTTGCCGCTTTTTATATTATTAATCCGGTATTTTCCATTATCATCAGTCTGTGCACAGTACGAAGGTTGTCTTTTATACGGCGTAGAATCTTTCCAATCCTTATACATTAGCACGAGCCCTTCCTTTATTGGTTCATGTGAAAATGCATCCACCGCAGTACCCAACACCGATAAAGAATCTACATACGTTCCTGTCGAAAAAACATATTGAAAATTTTTAAGGGGATTTCCTTCGTGAAGGTCGCATATAGCATTTCCAAAATTGAACGTGTAAGTGGTGCTGTCTTGAAGGGTATCTTTTGCAAGCGATATTTCAAGCGTTTTGCCTTTTACAATGGGCACTGGTAAAACTCTCAGAGGAGGGGATACTATGAACTGTTTGGAAAGATCTTTTAATTGGATGTATTTATCAAACGTTATCTCAATTTTTTTTGCATGAAACAGGGTGCTTTTCTTTTCGGGTGAATAGGCTAAAGGTTTCGGAGGGATTACATCTTTGGGTCCTCCGGTGGGAGCTACTACCTGAGCGCAACCGGTTAAAAGAAGGAAGGAAAGGAGTATGATATAGGGTCTTTTCAACGTTCAGGTATTTACAATGTTTTCAATAATATAAATTACTTCTGTTAGCCACAGTTCATCAATGGCATCAAAGTCAGCTAAACGGTCGCTGTCAATATCGAGAATCATTGATATATCACCTGTTTTCCCAAGCACCGGCAGCACTATCTCCGATTTACTTTCACTACTACATGCAATATGTCCTTCAAAAGTATTTACATCTTCCACAATTACTGGTTTTTTATTTTTCCAGGCATACCCGCAAACTCCTTTTCCAAAACCAATTCGCGTACATGCTACCGTTCCCTGAAAAGGCCCAAGCACAAGTTCGTTGTTTTTTACAATATATAACCCTACCCAGAAAAAATTCATTCCGTATTTTAACGCCGAAATAATATTTCCGAGTGCTGCATACTGGTCAGTCTCTTCTGCCAGGGATTTAAGTTGGGGTAAAAGAGATGCGTATTTCTCTTGCTTGTTAGTCCCACTTACGTTAATAGTCTCTGCCATTGGACAAAGATGCGAAATAGTTTAATGGGAACAGATAAGGAATAGCTGGAATTAAGCTTATTTAACAGGCTCAAACTCCTGATTGGAGTAGGGAGGATGTTCGGGAATAATTATTTTATTGAAATTAAATTTTGTGCTGGCATGGCAATTATTGCAGGCTTGGGTAAGGTTTGTATAGGCAGAATCAAAGTGGTCTTCGTTTTGTTGCCTGATACATAGTTGAATACTGTCAAGTTGAGGGAATAGCATAACCCGGAATAATTTTACTTCGCTTCTTTCTTTCTCAATGGCTTCCGCTTGTGTAATAATTTCCATAATCTCATCATACTCAAATTGAGCAAGCGGCCAGTTTCCCTGCTTCCCTGCAAACCATAATTTATTATGATGAACCTGGATTTCCAGCATAAGGTCGCCAAGCCCGGGCTTTATGCTTCGTATTTCTTTTTCAAGGCTGTCATTTTTTGCATTCAGATAATTGATTTCTGATTGAAGTGTTTTTAATTGTGTAGGTTCATCAGTACAACTATATAGGAATAAAAAAGATAGTATCAATAAAAAGAATTTCATAAGCAGGTATTATTTTGCTCTTTTAAAGTTTAAACGGATAAGTGGCTTGTCGAGCCTCTCCGCAAATTTATTAAACATTTTCGCATTCATAACCCAAGTATATATAAGTAGGGCAGAACCCACCCCAATAAGAGAAGCTGTATAAACATCCTGAAAAAAATGTTCGGACAGATAGATACGGGAATAAGCAATTAATAAGGCAATTATAAAACAGGTTGCTTTAAAGAGATGGTTTCTTATATATAATGCAAATAGACAAAACATGCAAAAGCCTGTAGCTGTGTGTCCTGAAGGAAAGCTGTCCCAGTTATACATCTCTACATTTGGAACCAGGTAAAGCGATTGGTGCATTTGGCTAAAAACAGTTACAGGGCGTGGTGCGTGAAAAATTGCTTTAAGGGAATCGTTTATAATGACTGTAAGTAAAAATCCGATAACTGAAATTATCATATACCGGAATCGTACGAAGGCAAGAATGAGGGCGGCAGGTATAATCATAATGCCTAATCCCAGACTGGTCCAATTACTGAAAAAGGTGTCTGCTATAGGACAATGATAACTATTAATATAAAGATGTATATCAGTTTTACTCCACAAAGTGAGGGCAACTCCTCCTGAAAACAGAAAGATAAAATAGGGGATAAAAAATGGGGCATTCTTTTTTAGCAAAGAAAACATATCAGGCAGAACCTATTGAATGGTGCAAATCATTAATTTGCTGGTTCCAAAGCCTTGTTGATTCTTCTAGCTCCCGGGAATTATCGGCAAAGTCACTCACAATCAATGCGACCTCGCTGGTCAGGTCATCAATTACAATCTTAAACTCGAAATACCTTTTTTCGGGTTCATCCAGCCAGTGAAAGCGTACCCATTCCTTTTCTTTTATGCCAACTTGTTTAGCCAGTCTTTTTTCGCCATCTTCCCAGTTAAAAATAAAATTGCCTTCAATAATATAGACTCGGTCGGCAAACCATTTTTCAAGGCCTCCGGGTGTGGAAATAAATTCGAAAAGGACATCGGGAGAAGAATTAAGTTCGTATTCAATAGAGTAAAATCCTTTGGGTTTAGGTTCTTCAATTTTGGGAACTGGCTTTACCGGTATGAAAAACTTTTTAACAGGAATTTTTATCAGGGGCTTTACGGCTTTTTTCGGAGCAACATTTTTTACCGGTTTTGCAATCTTTTTAAGGATCACCTTTTTCGCCGGTTTTGAAGTTTTTTTAGCTACAGTTTTTTTAGCGTTCTTTATAATAGGTTTTTGTTTTTTTGCCACAACCTTTTTCGGAGCTTTTTTACCGGCTTTTGAAAGCGCTTTTGCCTTAACCTTTATTTTCTTTTTAGGAGCCGGCTTAAGAGGGGATTTCTTATTTTTCTTCATTTTCCAATGGCAATCAAGCGGCAATAATAAATAAAAAACAAAACAAAATGCAATTTTTTTTTAATTTTATTATAAAATCACACAAAAAACATCCGGCAAAGCGTCCTATTCGTCGACAAAACTACCTCGTTCGGATTCTTTTTGCGCTGAAAATCAAATAATAAGTTGTATGCAAAGAAAACAGGCTAATAAAGAATCAATTAAAGTGAAAGAACTGTAAATGGTTAAATCATTACCTTTGCAAACTTTTGACAAAAAAGCAAATACCTGGCGAGGTAGCTCAGTTGGTAAGAGCGTCGGATTCATAACCCGGAGGTCGAGGGTTCGATCCCCTCTCTCGCTACAGTTAAACAATGTAGGGTACCTTCTAACATATCTTAACATTTGCCATCTGCCCTGTTTCTTTCAAACACGTATCTTTGAACCCCTATCTTATAAATGCATGTTCCAGATTAAGCCTATTCTACTTGTAATTATAGTTGCCACCGTTGCGGGGCTATGGAAAATTTTTGAAAAAGCAGGTGAAAAAGGCTGGAAGGCTTTAATTCCTATTTACAATTACCATATTTGGCTTAAAATCCTAAAACGCCCCTGGTGGTGGATTTTTATCTTTTTAATTCCGGGTGTCGGTTTTATGATGGTAATGGTTGTTTCCTCTATTACCGGGGTTGCCTTTCAAAAGAAGAAAGCATGGGAAATGATTCTTTCAGGATTGTTGTTTTTTGTGTACTTGCCCTATTTAGGTTTTGGCAAGGAGAAGTTTCAACTACCGGATCCGGAGAAAGCAAAGAAAGAAAAGCCATCTATTGCCCACGAATGGATGGAAGCTATTGTGTTTGCTGTTATTGCCGCCACCATAATCCGTACCTTTTTCCTGGAGGCCTATACTATTCCTACCCCATCAGAGGAAAAGACACTGATGGTTGGCGATTACCTTTTTGTTAGCAAAGCCAGTTATGGTGCTCGTATTCCCATGACTCCTATTTCATTCCCATTTGCCCATACTACCATTGTAGGAGGGGTCAACTCCTATTTAGAATGGCTTACCTTACCATACATCCGTATACCCGGCTTTACCAAGGTGCATCGGCACGATGCGGTGGTTTTTAACTTTCCGGAGGGTGATACCGTGTGTGCCAATATGGACAATCCAAGCTATTATGCCTTGGTGCGTTTGTATGGCAAAGCGGCGGTAGCGAGTAATCAACCCATACGGACCATGGCCGGAGTACAGTATCCCGGAGCCATTATTCCAAGGCCATTAGACCAGGAAGAGAACTACATTAAGCGTTGCATAGCAGTTGCAGGCGATACTTTGTCAATTAGAGGTGCGCAGGTCTACATCAACGGACAAAAGGATGAAGTGCCTGAAGAGTCTCAGATGAGGTACCTTGTCACCACCAAGGCTCCGCTTGATGCTTCTGTATTCAAGAAGCTCGACATTACCGATGATGGCTCTACCGAGTACCAGCAAAACGGCAATGAGTGCTTTTATGAGATGAACCTTACCAAGGCAAGTTTGAAAGCATTGAAGGAGAACCCTGTTGTTGACAGCAGCCAGGCAGAAATTGAACCCTATGGCAGACCCGATACAAAGGACATTTTCCCTTTCTCAGCCTACTATCCCTGGAACGTGGACAACTTTGGCCCGCTTTGGATCCCGAAAGCAGGGGCTACTGTCAAACTTGATACTGCCAACCTTCCTCTTTACAGGCGCGTAATTACTGCTTTTGAGCATAATAATTTAGAGGTAAATGGAGCCACTATCAAAATTAATGGCCAGGTTGCTACCTCCTATACTTTTAAAATGGACTACTACTTTATGATGGGTGACAACCGCCACAATTCGGTCGATTCACGCTATTGGGGTTTTGTACCCGAGGACCATGTGGTAGGTAAGGCCTCCTTTATTTGGATGTCCCTTAAACAGAATGTGCCATTTGCCCAGAAGTTCCGCATTAAGCGCTTCTTTACGTTTGTGAATTCGGAAGGATTGTCGAGGTCTTATTTCTTCCCGGGACTGCTCATTATTCTGATAGCCTTCCTCTATTTCTACTTTAAGAATAAGAGAATGGAGAAAAAGGGCTTGAAACCCAATAAGTAAGAGTAAGTAAATTTTTTGAGGCTAATTACTCAGCGGCAGCAGCAACAGGCTTTGTAGCGGCGGCGGCAGCGGCAGCAGCGGCTTCTTCAGCAACGTTGTGTTGTTTTTCCTCTATACGGGCTTTCTTGCCTTTGGCACCGCGTATGTAGTAAATACGTGACCTGCGCACCACACCTTCTTTATTCACTTCAATTTTCTCGATGAAGGCTGAGTTTACGGGAAACACCCTTTCTACGCCAACCCCGTTAGAGATCTTGCGAACGGTAAAGCTGGCAGAAGCACCTTCGCCACGGCGTTGTATTACAACACCCTGATATTGCTGGATACGTTCTTTATCACCCTCTTTAATTTTATAGTGCACGGTAATCGTGTCACCGGCCTTAAATTTAGGGAGGTTCTTTTTAGGAGCTAATTTTTCTTCAACGTATTGTATGAGGTTCATGGCTATGGTTTTTTTAAAAGGGCTGCAAAGATAATTAAAAATGAATTATATGTTATGCGTTATAAGTGATAAATTTGCCTTTTCATTCCTAATTCCTAATTTATAACTCCTAATTTTGCTCAAAGTCGGTGATAATGTGAGGTTTTTGAATGAAAAGGGCGAAGGAACCATCATAGCGTTCATTTCTGCCTTTAAAGCCCGTGTGGAGA
>Ga0206990_1029_pt3 | contig 12022 bp, 6 predicted proteins | sample Alteio_BWMinCont_8_FD_153283 | JGI IMG/M metagenome (GOLD analysis project Ga0206990, IMG submission 153283) | Enriched cells from forest soil in Barre Woods Harvard Forest LTER site, Petersham, Massachusetts, United States -... | ecosystem: Environmental > Terrestrial > Soil > Temperate forest >... | reverse complement strand
CCCCGATTCCACATGCCATTAACCGCCGCATTGCCACTGACGCTGTTCCCGCATTCTCGCTTTGTCCACGCTGCCGACTCCGTGGTTAGAAGTGAGCAGTTCGGATCAGCCGAACCATCCTCGATAGATACAGCATAGGCTTGAAAACAGCGATGGGGAGCTACTCTGGCAAGGAACAATGCGATTGCATTCCGTGATCGCCTCGGCCAGAACCCTGGGATACTATCAGCTCGAATGCGAAGCGCGGCTGGCTTTGGCGGAGGCAGAGATAGAGATGAAGATTGCCTCCGCCGCTTCCCCAAAATAGCCAAGGTCACCCCAGACTGTGATTTAGGTTTGAGTGTGCAATCCTACATTCTACGAGGCCTGCCTTCGGGAAGGCACGCCGTACAACCATGAGTGAGCATCGAGCAATCTCAATTACGATGCCACTGTTCAACATAATCATACCCGCATAAAACGACTGGACCGCACTTGATGACTGCTTGTGCGTCCTCGCGCAGAAGAAGAATGGCACCAGCTTGACTATCCTATTGATCTGCGAGAAGCTTGTCGCCACTTGGGGGCGCTGTCAGGTGGTCGCGGGCAGCCCCGGGGGCAGACGTGGCGCCGTCAATTCCTTCTCTTATTATCGCAGCTGAACGAGGAGACGGCCAGGCGGCGGAAGCATTATTTGCTGCCCTCTACGCCGAGTTACATCGGCTGGCCAAGCGTCAACTCGCGCGACAGGGTTTACAGGTGAGTCTCGGTGCCACCACCCTGCTGCACGAAGCCTATCTGGACATGGCTGCGCGCGACGGCCCGTCGTTTCCCGATCAGGCACGATTCATGGGGTATGCGGCTCGAGTGATGCGGGGATTGATCATCGATCATGCCCGAGAACGGCACGCTCAGAAGCGCGGCGGCCTCTTTGAGATTACCTCCCTTGATACCGACGCGATGGAGAATGCTGTGGACCACCGAGAGCTTGTCCGAATTAGCGAAACCTTGGACGAGCTTGGCAAAGTGGAGCCTGCCCTCGCCGAGATCGTCGATTTGAAGTTTTTCTGTGGGTTTTCCTTCGTGGAAATCGCCGCCATGCAGGACGTTTCCGAACGAACAGTGCAGCGTAACTGGGAGAAAGCTCGCATTTATCTTCATCAAAAAATTCGCGCGGATTTGGAGGTCTGAGGAATCGCCATGCGCACCCTCAGTCCCGAACGCTGGCAGATTATAAGTCCATATCTGGACCAAGCGCTCGCCATGACCGATGATACGCAAGCCGCATGGCTGTTGTCGCTCAGCCAGGAGAATCCTGAATTAGCCGCAGAGTTGACAGCATTACTGGACGAACACCGCATGCTGGCGCAGGAAGGTTTTCTGGAGAAAGGTGCGCCCGGGTGGTCAAGTGCGCCGGGCCTTGCGGGCCAGACCATCGGGCCCTACACGCTGATCTCGCAAATCGGCCAGGGTGGAATGGGAAGCGTCTGGCTCGCCCATCGCAGCGATGGCAGGTTCGAGCGGCAGGTAGCCGTGAAGTTTGTCAACTTGGCTCTGGCGGGGAAAGGTGGAGAAGAACGCTTTAAACGAGAGGGCAGCATCCTCGGGCGATTGGCGCATGCGCACATAGCGGAGCTGGTGGACGCGGGTGTCTCCCCCGCTGGACAGGCATATCTGGTTTTGGAATATGTCCAGGGCGACCCCATCGATCAGTATTGTGACCAGCACAAACTCGACCTGGATGCACGCATTCGCCTGTTTCTGGATGTGCTGGCGGCAGTGGCGCACGCTCACGCGAATCTGATTGTCCATCGGGACATCAAACCTTCGAACGTCCTGGTCACCACCGGCGGTGAAGTCAAGCTGTTGGACTTTGGGATTGCCAAGCTTTTGGAGGGCGAAGGCCAGCTGGGTGCCGCAACTTTGCTCACGCGCGAATCCGGCTCGGCTCTCACTCCTCAGTACGCTGCGCCAGAGCAACTCACCGGCCAGCCAGTCACGACTGCTACAGATGTCTATGCCTTGGGCGTGTTGCTCTACGTGTTGTTGTCTGGGCAACATCCCACAGGCTCTGATTCGCACTCGCCCGCGGAACTGGTAAAGGCTGTGCTCGAGACTGAGCCGCCGCGCGTTTCGGACGCAACCACCCCGGACAACAGCAAGCTCATCCCAGAAAGACGAGGCACCACTTTAGATAAGCTGCGCCGCGGACTTCGTGGAGATCTGGACACGATTGTTGGCAAAGCTTTGAAGAAGAATCCGCAGGAGCGATACGCTTCAGTGACTGGGCTGGCCGACGATCTGCAGCGTTATCTGAAGCACGTACCGATTAGTGCCCGACCCGATACGCTTGCCTATCGAACCGCCAAATTTCTGCGCCGCAATCGCACAGCAGTGGCATTCAGCGCCGCAGCTATCGCACTCGTGATTGGGAGCTTGGCAACCGGGTTGCTGATTGCGAATCGCCAGCGGAGGGCTGCCGAACGACGATTTGACCAGGTGCGCCAATTAGCCAATAAATTCATAGCACTCGACAATGACATCCGAGGTCTGCCCGGTTCGACCAAGGTCAGAATGCAGATTGTTTCCGACTCGCTGCAATATCTGACTTCGCTCGGCGGCGATGTTCATGGCGACAAGGATCTCGCGCTCGAAACTGCCTACGCTTATGTTCGTGTTGCGCATGCACAAGGCGATCCGACATCGCCCAACCTCGGCCAGTTCCCCGAAGCGGAAGCGAGTCTTAACAAAGCGGAGAATTTCGTCGATTCCGTACTCAAAGTCGATCCCAGCAACAGAAGAGGATTGTTTATCGCGGCGACCATTGCCCACGACCGCATGGTTTTGGCCGACGAGCAGAATCGCAAAGAGGAAATGGTGTCTTGGGCCGATAAGACCTCTGAGCGAGTCGATCGCTTCATGGATCTCGGCAACGTCGATCCTAGAGACGTTTACAGCATGGGATATTTTGAGTCAAACATCGCTTACAGCGCCGGAGATGCCAGACATTTCGCGGATGCGTTACGAGCCGGTCAGCGCGCACTCGATATTATCGAACCGGTTGCATCGGCTCATCGACTGCGCGGCAACATCCTTGACGCGCTGACAATCGCGCGCTGGCAGTCTGGAGATCTGGACGGAGCGTTACAGACTGCTCAAGAGGCGATTCAACTTCAGGAGACGCAAGCCGCCAGCGGGCACGCATCCCTGCGGATCAATCTGGCCAACGCATTGCATACCGAGGGAATGATTCTGGGCAAGCAGGATGCAGAACCGAGTCTTGGCCGAAGTCGGGATGCGCTTGCCGCCTTACAAAGAGGTCAGGATATCGGTGAAGAACTGGCGAAAATAGACGCTATCGATTATATGAGCCGCCGTTCGGTTGCAACCATTGCGCTGGAAATCGGTAATATTCTCCGCCACAACGATCCGCAAAAGGCTCTGCTGGTCTATGACCACGCTCTCGCCCGCATACGAGAGGCGGAAACGAATGTCAGCACGCAGCTCACTGCAGCGGATTTGCTGTCTGGCTCTTCTTATCCCCTTCGCTGGCTCGGTCAGGACGAGGAAGCCAGGCGACGTATAGAGGCAGCGTTTCAGTTTCTGCGTGATGCGCACCAGTATCCCTCCGATACGGTCGAGCCGATGAGTAGAGCTGATCACGTCATCAGAGCAGAGGCCGATGACTTTGCCGAAACCGGCCAACTCGACAAGGCCGTTGCAGCCTACCGGAAACTCCTCGACAAACTGATGGCATGGAAACCCGATCCATTGAATGACCTGCGCGATGCCACTTGTCTTTCCCGTACGTGGACCGCACTTGCCAATCTTCTCCGCCGAAGCGGGCGGAAAGATGAGGCCCTGCAACTGGAGGCACAGCGAACAGATATTTGGAACCATTGGAATGGCAAGCTTCCCAATGCTCAATTTCTTCTTCGCCAATCGTTAAGCCAGATTACCCCGCGCGCGGCTTTCCTCTCTGCGCCCCGACATTAGAGAAGAAAGGCCCACTCAGACTCTCCACGCCCGCCCGGTTGCCGTTCTCGTGACCCATGAATAATTTCGGCATCCTGTCGTCTTTTGCCATCCATTTACGATTTCATAATTAGAAAGGGCAGCCCTGGTCACTCATCTTGAGTGGATTTTTGGGAAAACTCGAGTTTTTCAATCGCCCCGGGATTTCTCGCCACCTAAGGCCCGAGATACCACCAACCCACCCAATTTCATTGACTTGCTCTGCCTGCAGTCCTAAGATTCCAGCCCAATGATCGGCCAGACCATCTCGCACTATCGCATCCTCGAGAAACTTGGCGGGGGCGGGATGGGTGTGGTCTATAAGGCCGAGGACGTAAAGTTGCACCGCTTTGTCGCCTTGAAGTTCCTGCCTGACGGGATTGCCGAAGATGCACAAGCTCTGGCCCGCTTCCAGCGTGAGGCGCAGGCTGCATCTGCCCTCAATCATCCCAACATCTGCATGGTCTTCGAGATTGACGAGCGCGAAGGTCAGCCCTTCATCGTGATGGAGTATCTCGACGGCATGACGCTGAAGCATCGCATCGCTGGCCGTCCGCTGGAGATCGACCTGATCCTGTCATTGGCCATCGAGATTGCCGACGCACTTGACGCAGCACACTCCGAAGGTATCATCCACCGCGACATCAAACCCGCCAACATCTTTGTGACCAAGCGGGGCCACGCTAAGATTCTGGACTTCGGGCTGGCCACGGTCAGCCTGGAAGGCAGTTCTTCAAGCAAGATAGCGTCTCTGAACACGCAGACGATGGATGCGGAGCATCTGACCAGTCCCGGCACCATGTTGGGGACGGTGGCGTACATGTCGCCGGAGCAGGTGCGGGCGAAAGAGTTGGATGCGCGGACCGACCTGTTCTCGTTTGGGTCAGTGCTGTATGAGATGGCTACGGGCGATTTGCCGTTTCACGGAGAAAGTTCGGCGGTCATTTGCGAAGCCATCATGAACCGCGCCCCAGTGGCCGCGGTGCGGCTGAATCACGCTGTGTCGCCGAAGCTGGAAGACATCATCAACAAAGCCCTGGAGAAAGATCGCAACTTGCGCTATCAGCACGCATCGGAGATGCGAGCCGACCTGCAACGGCTGAAGCGAGACACAGAGACGGGACGCTTTGCAGCTGCGAGTTCTGGTGCCGTCGTTGTGGCGCCGGAAGGCAATTCTCCTGTCGCCCAACCGCCGTCGCCGGCATCCGTCTATTCCCCGGCACTTGCTCAATTTCCGTCATCGGGTGCCGTGAAGGTTGCCGAAGCTTCTGTGGTTCGGCCGGAGAGACTCTGGAAGATCGTAGCTCCCGTCCTGCTGGTCGGCTTGTTCATCGCCACCGCGGCTGGAATCTGGTATTGGCGCTCGAAGACAAGCACTTCGCAGATCGACTCCATTGCTGTGTTGCCGTTGGTCAATACGAGTGGCGATCCGAATAACGACTATCTCAGTGACGGCATCTCGGAAGGAGTCATGCACAGCCTGTCTCAATTGCCCCAGCTTCGGGTGATGGCTCGAACCTCAAGTTTTCACTACCGGGGCGCTGATATTGATCCACAGAAGGTCGGGCGTGACTTGAAGGTGCGTGCTGTCCTGACTGGGACGCTGGCAAAACGTGGTGATGTTCTAAGCATTGAAGCTGAATTGGTGGACGCGAAGAATGGCGCAGAACTTTGGGGTGAAAAATTCGACAGGCAAGTCTCAGACGTAAGCACGATTCAGGAGCAAATCGCGAGCGACATTTCGGACGGCCTTCGGTTGCGTTTGACCGGAGAGGAAAAAAGACGACTCACAAGGGGTTCGACGCGAAATGCGGAAGCATACCAGCTGTATCTCAATGGCAGATTTCACTGGAACAAGAGAACTGAAGAAGAACTGAACAAAGCCATCGAGTATTTCAATCAGTCCATCAAGAAAGATCCGAATTACGCATTGGCGTATGTTGGATTGGCGGATGCTTATCTCGTGCTTCCCGAGTATGGGAGCATGGCGCCATCCGTGGCAGCACCACGAACGAAAGAGGCACTGGCGAAGGCTTTAGAAATTGACCCAGATCTTGCGGAGGCCCATGCATCTTTGGGGCTGATGAAGCAAAATTTCGACTGGGACTGGGTTGGGGCAGAAAAAGAGTTTCGACGGGCTACTGAGCTGAATTCCAACTACCCGACCGCTCACCACTGGTATGGGCTTTTCTTGTGCCAGATGAAACGCAACGACGAGGGAATAAGAGAAGGCAGATTGGCGCAGACGCTTGATCCGCTGTCTCCAATTATTAACACTTCGCTGGGCGTGACGTTAATGAGTGCGGGCGAATATGGAAGTGGCTTCGAGCTGTTGAAGCGAACCTTCGAATTGGCGCCGACTTTCCCGGAACCGCATCTCTGGGTGTCGAAAGCATATGGGGGCCGAGGGCTTTACTCACAGGCGATGAGTGAAGCACAGCAAGCAGCGTCCTACTCTGGCCGCGCGCCGAGATACGTTGCCGGAGTAGGAGATGCTTTGGCGGCCGCAGGCAAAAAAGCGGAAGCCCACAGCATCATCGATGAGCTGGTTCGATCGTCAAAGAGCGGCCACGTCTCACCCTTTTACATCGCGGAAGTTTACAGCACGCTAGGAGAACGAGATCAAGCATTTGAAGGGCTGGAGAAGGCTTATCAATTGCGAGACGGTGAACTCGTTTGGATCCTGATTGATCCATCTTTTGACAACATTCGCTCCGACTCACGCTACGCCGATCTGCTGCGTCGAATGGGCTTGCCGCAGTGAGCATCCCGACATCCCCATCCTGAAAGAGGCCAACACCGCGAAGCTGGAATGACAAGGGGAGCACTGATCCGACTCGGTCGAGTTGGCCCGCGTGCGAACCGAACTTTTTCACTTGCTCGTAATCCCATCCATTGCGCCACATCCAATACAGAGTAATCGCCAAGCGTCGCGCCATCGCGACCTTGGCTATCTTCCGCCCATGGCGCATCATCAAGTGGAAATGGCGGGATACGTTTAGGAATGCAGGGCACGGATTTCGCGACGTAACTGACAGTATTACCAGTAGGCGCTGCGAAGCCCTAATCGTAACCTCGGGTATGCCTCAAGCCCACTCCGCTACAGGGCTAACCATCTCGCGCTACCGTGTGCTGGAGGAACTAGGAAGCGGCGGCATGGGCGTAGTCTACAAAGCCGAGGACATTGAACTGGGTCGCTTTGTCGCTCTAAAGTTCCTGCCTGAGAACGCCGCCCGGAACCCCATTGCCCTGGAGCGTTTTCGCCGTGAAGCGCGTGGAGCTTCTGCGCTCAATCATCCAAATATTTGCACCATTTACGAAATCGGGAGACACGAGGGTCAGGCATTCATCGCCATGGAGTACCTGGATGGCGTAACGCTGAAATATCTGATAGCCGCAGGCACCCTGGATACGGCGCGTATCGTCGCGATTGCCATCGAAGTTGCCGATGCGCTCGATGCTGCTCACAGCGAAGGCATCATTCATCGTGACATCAAACCGGCCAATATTTTCATCACTAAGCGGGAACACACCAAGCTTCTCGACTTCGGCCTGGCGAAAAGTATTCTTCCGGAGGATGTTGCCAGTAAGGTCGCGGCGCAGCCAACGCAGTCTCTGTCCTACGTCGCGGAAGAACATCTCACCAGCCCTGGGATAGCTCTGGGGACAATAGCTTACATGTCTCCCGAACAAGTACGGGCTAGGGCGTTGGACGGTCGCACGGATTTGTTCTCATTCGGTATCGTTCTCTACGAGATGGCTACTGGGAAGTTGCCCTTTCAAGGAGCCAGTTCAGGTCTTATCACCGAGGCCATCCTCAACCGCGATCCGGTGGCTCCCATCCGAATTAATCCTGACATTCCCCCGGCGCTCCAAGAGGTCATCTGCACAGCCCTGGAGAAGGACAGAGACCTTCGTTATCAAAGCGCGGCTGACATGCGGGCTGAGCTACAACGGCTAAAGCGAGATACGGAGTCGGGCCGGAGGGTTGGGGAAGAAGACATAGAATCGGCACTGACGTCGAGTTCAGATGGTTTGTCCTCGACCGGCAAACGGCGAGCACGGCTTTCCTCTGCGCAAAACGCCGTTCCCCGCTCGCGCCGAGTCTCCAAGATCGTTGACTCGCTTGCCGTTTTGCCCTTCGAAAATGCCAGCGGCGATCCTGAGCACGAATATCTCAGCGACGGAATCACGGGCAGCCTCATAAATATCCTGGCGACGATACCGAAACTTAGAGTGATTGCCCAGAGCACGGTGTTTCGATATAAGCGCCGGGAAATTGACCCGCAAGCCATCGGTCGCGAGCTTAATGTGCGCGCCGTGCTCACAGGAAGAATTATGCAAAGAGGTGGCTCTTTGCGCATCGGGACCGAATTGGTCGATGTGACCACAGGCTCGCTACTGTGCGGTGCGCAATACGATCGCAAGCCCGGCGACATCTTTGTGGTCCAGGACGAAATTTCCAACGATATATCAGAAAAACTGCGGCTACAGTTGAGCCGGGCAGAAAAGAAGAAACTAACAAAACGCCACACCAAGAATGACGAGGCGTACCGGCTTTACTTAAAAGGTCGTCACTACTGGAACCGGTGGACTGAAGAAGGGTTCTACAAGGCGATCGAGTACTTTCAGCAGGCAGTCGAGATAGACCCCAGATATGCCCTCGCCTACACTGGTTTGGCCGATTCCTATGTGCTTCTGGGATGGAACAGCTATCTACCGCCGGCGCAAGCCTTCCCTAATGGCAAGGCGGCGGCACAGACCGCCCTGCAGATCGACCCGGATCTCGCTGAAGCCCACACGTCTTTGGCTGCATTGTTGTGGCTTCACGATTGGCAGTGGGAACAGGCTCAGAGAGAATTCAAACGCAGCCTCGAACTGGGCCCCACCTACGCAACCGGCAACCACTGGTACGCCGAGTACGTGATGACCATGGGGCGACACGAGGACGTTATGGCCAGGATGAAAAATGGCCAGGAACTCGATCCGTTATCGCTCATCATAAACGTCGCGGTCGGATGGGCCTTGTACTTCGCCCGTCGTTATGACGAAGCTATAGAACAACTCCGGCGAACTGTCGAACTGGACCCAAACTACCCAGTGACGTATTGGATTCTCGGCTTGGTGCTCAGAAAAACCGCTTGCTACGAACTGGCCATCATCGAGGGTGAGAAGGGGGTCAAGCTGTCAGGCGGCAGTCCGATGATGCGGGCGGCACTGGCGCACACTCTCGGCGCGGCGGGCAGGTCGCTGGAAGCAGGTCAGATACTCGATGATCTGACAATACTAGCTAATCAAAAGTACGTCGCACCCTACTTCTTCGCCGGAATCCATGTGGGCTTGGGAGAAAACGACCGGGCGCTTGAATACTTGGAGAAAGCGTACGAAGAACACTCCAACTGGCTTATCTATCTTCATATAGATCCGAGCATGGACGAGTTGCGTGATGACCCACGGTTCCAAGACCTGTTGCGGCGTGTCGGCCTTCCCTCACTGACGACCGCGCTTCCATCTAAAGGAAGCCAAGGCGGAGTCCGCGGAGCTGTGGCATGATGCAACCAAGACCGGTACACACCTAATAGGATACTTACTCATGTGAATGCGATTTCTCCACGCGCTGGAAATTGGCATTTCTCGGCTTCTGGTTTGCGAAATTCCTGAGCTGGGTCAGCCTGCATCCAGGGCCTCTCTCATAATGCATTGACCTGGGCCGACCCCAATGGGTAGCTATGCCGATATTACGTCAATGGAATCCCAATCAACAGGCCGCCCGTTACACCGAGTGAGTGTTCATACCCCGGCCCGAACTTGTACTCGTAGCTCGGTTCGAGATACCAGCCGAGTCTGTGCTTTCTCGACGGCCAGAACATAAAGTCTGGCGCGGCTTCAGCAGCAACTGAGTCCATTTTGATGCCGTATGCGTTCGTATGAATCCACTCGGGGCCGACCCCGAGCATGAACTCCATCTTGTCGGAAAGCGTCCATGGTTTCTTGAAGAGAAAGTCGATGCTCCATTCGGTCGAGTGAGGGCGAAACAAAGGCGTGACCCCAGCCTCAAGTTCCAGCCAGTTCTCTATCGGTGTGGCCTCAACAGCGATGGTGGGACCGAAGCTCGATTGACCTTCCGTCAGGCTTCGGTTGGCAGCGGCTCCGAGCTCAATGACTGCGACAGGTTCTTTATCCTCAGCTTGCGCGAGAGTGTTTCCAGTGCAGATGAACAATGAAGATTAGCAAGATTAGTTTTGCCGCGTGCACGCCGACGATTGTAAGCGATGGCTGACGAGATCAGGCTATAAACGCTCCTACCCTTCCAAAGGCTTCAGAGCTCGGACCTTTTGGAGTTCCGTCACCAAATGCGTACCCACTTCGGTTTTCATAAGGTATCCATTGGCACCAGCCGACAGTGCTTCCCGAAGAGCGTCTTGCCCACTCACCACGATAATCTGAATGCTCGGTATCTCTCGCTTAATGATCCGGGTGGCCTCCAAGCCGTTCATGGTAGGCATTCTGATGTCCATCAGGATTACGTCGGGCCGATACCCTCTTGCTTTGGTCACGGCTTCTGCGCCATCCGCACCTTCGCAGACCACCTCAATGTCCGGGTACGAATTGAGAAGCCTACAGGTACTACTCCGAACCATTTCGTCGTCATCTACAACCATGATTCTGAGCAAGATTTTATCCTCACGATGCAAGCCCAAAGTATCCGGACCAAGGCTCGATAAGGATCGCTGTGCAAAGGTGCTTCCAGACCGGTCGGCTTTGACTGATTCAGGTAGTCGTGTGGAATCAGCGGAATCTAGCCCTCGCGGGGACCGGAGTGCTCAAGAGTAGGGTGAAATCCCCCTGCGAGGCCGTCAAAATACGCTTTCGCCTTACTGGAACGAGTGGGCCAAAAATACTACGGTCAAAGAGTGAAATAGAAATTTATCGTCGACTAGCGGTATAGTTTCGGTTTGGCCGACTGTCTGGGACTTACCAGAAAAGCATCAAACCCTTCGATTCACGTCGAACTAGGAGCTGCGAATCTTCACAGCAGTGAGCTTAAAGTTACTGCCGTCAGGTTACTTATGGCCAATCTTGCACCAATCACCACACTTGCCGAGCCAATTCGCAGTATCCTAAGACGCTGAAATCGAGAGGGGCGACTGTGTAGCAAACCGGATGGAGTCAAATGGCTGCCGCGAATTTGATTGGCTCGTACAACTACGCGCTCGTGGCGCTTTCGGTGTTGATTGCCATGTTTGCGTCGTACACTGCTCTGGATCTCGCAGGTCGCGTAACGGCCGCGGGCGGTTGGACTCGCGCGGTTTGGCTGCTGGGCGGGGCAGGCGCGATGGGTACTGGCATTTGGTCGATGCACTACATTGGGATGCTGGCGTTCGTCTTGCCGGTTCCCGTGGCCTACCATTGGCCGACCGTTCTGCTGTCACTGCTTGCGGCCATTCTCGCTTCAGTCGTTGCCCTGGGTGTGGTAAGCCGGCAGAAAATGGGTGCCTCCCGAGCGGTCGTTGGAAGTGTCCTGATGGGTGCAGGTATTGCGAGTATGCATTACATCGGCATGGCCGCGATGCGTCTACCGGCTATATGCCAGTTTAATTTCTCCCTCGTGGTCATGTCCGTCGTGTTCGCGGTTCTGATTTCCTTCGCAGCGCTATGGATCACCTTTCACTTCCGAGATGAGAAAACGGGGATCGGCCGGGAAAAGTTAGCCGGAGCCGTCGTGATGGGTGCTGCGATCCCCGTGATGCATTACACCGGCATGGCCGCCGCCAGTTTCACGCCGTCGTCCATGCCGGTGGATCTGTCTCACGCGGTGAGTATCTCCACACTTGGCACTGCCGGAATTGCCGCCGTCACCTTTGTCGTGCTCGGGCTGGCGCTACTGACGTCCTGGGCAGATAGGCGATTCGCCGCCCAGACCTTGGAACTGCAGGAAGAGAAGCTGCAGCGAAGCGAAGCGTACTTGGCCGAGGCGCAGAGGCTCACGCACACAGGGAGCTGGGCCTGGAGGGTACCGGGAAGGGAC
>Ga0206990_1142_pt1 | contig 12115 bp, 6 predicted proteins | sample Alteio_BWMinCont_8_FD_153283 | JGI IMG/M metagenome (GOLD analysis project Ga0206990, IMG submission 153283) | Enriched cells from forest soil in Barre Woods Harvard Forest LTER site, Petersham, Massachusetts, United States -... | ecosystem: Environmental > Terrestrial > Soil > Temperate forest >... | reverse complement strand
TTTGTATGGTAAAACGCTAGTCTGCGGATTTGCTCATATCTTTGGAATTCCAATTGGAATTATTGCGAATAATGGCATTTTATTTTCGGAATCAGCTCTGAAAGGGGCGCATTTTATCGAGTTATGCACGCAGCGCGGCATACCATTACTGTTTTTGCAAAACATTACGGGATTCATGGTAGGCAGTAAGGTGGAGTCAGAAGGGATTGCAAAAAATGGTGCCAAACTTGTTAATGCAGTTGCCTCAGCGCGTGTCCCCAAAGTGACAGTCATTATTGGCGGCAGTTATGGGGCGGGAAATTATGCCATGTGCGGTCGTGCCTATGAACCACGATTTTTGTATATGTGGCCGAACGCACGCATCTCTGTCATGGGTGGTGAGCAGGCAGCGAGTGTGCTCGCTCAGGTGAAACGAGAAAAGAAAAAACGTCAGGGCGATGCCTGGTCGGATGAAGATGAAAAAGCATTCAAGGCTCCGTTACTTGAACAATATAACCAGCAATCCTCTGCTTATTATTCCAGTGCCAGATTATGGGATGATGGTGTCATCGATCCAGTCGACACACGAAAGATAATTGGCATGAGTTTCTCCATCACATTAAATGCACCCATTTTGCCTACGCAATTTGGGTTATTCAGGATGTAACCATGAAAACGGAATTTATCACTGTTGCAACAGCAGGTAGTATTGCAACGCTTACTCTGAATCGGCCTGATAAACGCAATGCCATGCACGGCCCTCTCATGATGGAGTTACAGCATGCCTTGGGCTTACTGGCAGAAGATTCATCGCGCGTTTTATTGATCAATGGAAGGGGAGAAAACTTTTGCGCGGGTGGTGATATTGGCTGGATGCAGAAAATCGCAGCAGGATCAGACGATGAAAATTATCGTGATGCCCAATTACTTGCGGATTTGTTATATCAATTGTATGTATTTCCAAAACCTGTAATTGTACTCGCACATGGAGCAACCCTTGGTGGTGGATTGGGTTTTGTTGCAGCGGCAGATATTGCAATTGCGGCAAGCAATGCCAGTTTTGGATTGCCAGAAGTGAAGATTGGTATTACGCCTTCTATCATCAGTCCTTATGTGATATCAGCCATTGGTGAACGCATGGCTCATTACTATTTTCTGACAGGTGAACGCTTTGGTGCTGAGGAAGCGCATCGAATAGGGTTAATCCATCAGGTAACGGATGCAAATGCCTTGGCGAGTGTTGGTGTTTCCCTTGCAGAGACGTTATTGCAGAATAGCCCATGGGCATTACGATCCGCCAAACAATTAATCCGAACCGTGGCGAGGCAAAAGATGACGCTTGAATTGGCGCAACAAACATCGGAACATCTTGCTGAATTACGCAAGACACCCGAGGCCCGGGAAGGATTACAGTCATTTCTGGAGAAACGCAAACCACGCTGGGTGTGAAATGGTTTTGTGATCCTATATACTAACGCATTGATTCACTGAGGTTGTTTTTTAAACGTGCATTGGTCAACAGTACCAGAAGTGCTTAAACATGGAATGTATTGATACTCGAGGATGAAGAATGACTTTTCCGCATCATATCAAGATTGTCGAAGTCGGCCCACGGGATGGCTTGCAAAATGAAACCCAGATTCTTCCCGCATCGGTCAAGATTGATTTTATCAATCAGCTTTCTGAAACAGGACTTTCAGTGATTGAAACCACCAGTTTTGTTTCACCCAAATGGATTCCCCAACTTGCAGATGCCACAGAAGTGTTTCAGGGCATTCAGAAAAAACCAAATGTGAATTATCCTGTCCTCGTACCAAACCTGAAGGGCCTTGAAGCGGCATTAGAAGCTGGCGTTAAGGAAATTGCAGTGTTTACCACGCCCTCCGAAGAATTTTCCAAGCGCAACATGAATTGTACGGTGACAGAAAGCCTGCATCAGATTGCAGAAGTGGTAAATCTCGCCAAAAAGAAGCGGTTACGGATTCGTGCTTATCTTTCCTGTGTATTGGGTTGTCCTTATGAAGGCAAAATATTGCCTGAGAAAGTGGGAGAACTGGGTGAGATATTACTGAGAATGGGATGTTATGAAATATCGCTGGGCGATACGATAGGTGTTGGCACGCCACCTAAAATAAAACGTTTGCTGGAAATTGTTTGCCGTCATGTTCCTCTCAAATATGTTGCGGTTCATTTTCATGATACCTACGGCCAGGCACTCGTGAATATTTATTCAGCCCTTGAGTTTGGTGTGAATGTGATTGATAGTTCCGTTTCAGGTCTTGGCGGTTGTCCTTATGCAAAAGGAGCATCCGGTAATGTTGCAACAGAAGATGTAGTTCATATGTTGCATGGCATGGGAATTGATACGGGTGTGGATTTAAAAAAACTGATTGCAGCTGGCAAATTTATTTCAAAACAGCTGGGACGTGTTCCGCAATCCAAAGTGAATATGGCGCTGGGTGAAATGGCATAAGTACCCTTGCATAAATAACCGGTGCAATTTTATTTTCGCATTAGGAAAGCAGACAGGAATCCGCTGTAAATGTTCAGTTACCCTGTCCAGTATTTTATTTTTTACTTATCCGGAACAATCTAACTCATTCAATTGCACCATCTCATAGGCAAGTCACTTTCAAATAAATTGGAAGTGACTTGCCTATGAGATGGTGCAATAATTCATGTTAGTACGTTCCCGGATAAGTAAAAAATAAAATACTGGACAGGGTAACTGAACATTTACAACGGATTCCTGTCTGCTTTCCTAATGCGAAAATAAAATTGCACCGGTTATTTATGCAAGGGTACTAATATAATATGGTTCGCTTAATCCCAATCATGGGCAATTCTCAAAAACTGGACGGCGGGGCCATGTTTGGCAACGTTCCAAAGATGCTCTGGAGTCAATGGATGATTCCAGATGAAAAAAATAGAATTACACTTGCCTGCCGCGCGTTACTCATTCAGGAAGAAAACAGAAATGTGCTGCTTGAAACTGGAATCGGCGCATTTTTTAATCCTGTCTTGCGAGATCGTTACGGTGTGGATGAGCAAGACCACATTTTATTAAATTCGCTTAAAGAGCAAGGTCTATCCCATACCGATATTGATTACGTGATTTTATCGCATCTTCATTTTGATCATGCGGGAGGATTGCTCGCGAAATGGGAAGAGGGAGTGGAACCTCGCTTGTTATTTCCCAATGCGCGTTATCTTGTCAGTCAAGCCGCATGGGAGAGAGCAGCTCATCCTCATGCACGTGATCGCGCATCCTTTATCCCGCACTTGAATGAATTGCTGATGAAATCACAACGATTAATCCTCGTCAAAAAAGAGAAACAGGATTTATTGGGAGAGCATTATCGTTTTATGTTTAGCGATGGGCATACACCCGGACTCATGCATACGATTTTTAAAAATAATCAGGATACGATTATTTTTGCGTCTGATTTGATACCGGGTTTGCCATGGGTGCATTTGCCTATTTCAATGGGGTATGATCGCTTTCCTGAAACATTAATTGATGAAAAAAAGAAATTGCTTGAGTTCGCCATTCAGCAAGACGCGCATGTGTTTTATACGCATGACCCACACGTGAGCATGTCGAAAATCCGCCAGGATGAAAAGGGAAAATTCATTCCGGTTTAGTTTTTATTCGCGTTTCCCAACACACTATGCCGAATGCCATACATAAAATAAATCAGGATACCGGCTATCGTCCAGATTAAAAATCGCCACCAGGTGACTCCGGGTAAATTTAGCATCAGGTAAATACAAAATAGGATGCCGAGCGTGGGAATCAGCGGATTTAAGGGTAGCTTAAAGGGACGATCAAGGTCTGGTAAAGTTGCACGTAAAACGATGACACCACCGCAAACAAAAGTGAATGCAGCGAGTGTGCCAATATTGACTAATTCCGCAGCATGATTAATGGGCGCAATCCCTGCAATGGCTGCAATGACGATGCCCGTGAACAAAATAATACGAATCGGTGTGTGTGTTTGCGAATGAATTTTTGCAACTGAGACGGGTATCAGCCCATCGCGTGACATGGCAAGACAAATGCGCGTTAATCCATAAAACATGACTAGCATGACCGTGGTGAGACCTGCGACTGCACCAGCAGCAATCAGCCCGCCAATGGATTGATAACCAATTTTCAGCAAGGCATCGGCCACGGGGGATTCCACATTGAGCGAGGTGTAGGGAACAATGCCGGTTAATAATAGAGAGACAATAATATAAACGGCAGTGCAAACGAGGAGGGAGGTCATGATGGCAATGGGAATGGAGCGCTGCGGCTCAACTGCTTCTTCCACGGCGGTGGATAAGGCATCAAAACCAATATAGGCAAAAAAGACGAGGGCGGCTCCTTCCATAACGCCCGTCCAGCCGAAGGGCAAAAAGTTGGCCCAGTTTTCAATTTGTACATTGACGGAAGCTACGGCGATAAAGGTTGCGATGGTGAGTAATTTTATCGCTACAATGACGGCGTTTATCCTGGCGCTATGTTTTACACCCAGACACAATAAAAGAGAGAGCACAATAATGATAAAGACTGCAATCAGATTAATGACACCACCATCAAACGGATTTTTTGTGATGGAATCCGGCAGGTGGATATCAATGGCTGCGAGAAAGTTTGTCACATAACCAGACCAGCCTATCGCAACCGTGCCCACACTCATGACATATTCCAGTAACAGGTTCCAGCCTATGATCCATGCGATAAATTCACCAAATCCTGCATAAGCATAACTGTACGCACTTCCCGTCCCGCCTATGGCTGCTGCCAGTTCCGCATAAGCAAGTGCTGCAAACATGGAGGCAAGGCCTGCGATGACGTAGGAAATCACGATGGCAGGGCCTGCTTTGGTCGCGGCAGCTATGCCGGTTAGGACGAATACACCGGCGCCGATAATGGCGCCAATACCCATCAGGGTGAGATCAAATGTGCTTAAGGATCGGTGCAGCGAGGATTCTGGATGGATGTGACCAATGGGCTTCTTGCGGAACATATTATTCATGTCTCATCATCCCTTGATGTGTAAAGGAATACACTACCTCAACTCTCACCCGTTCAGCAATGGGTGTTTAGAAAACATAGCATGATTTATCAATTAGTTAATGAAATAGCCTCCTGTGTTAATTCAGCCTTAAGCAATGGGCTTTATACTAGCTCTCAGGATTACTGTTTTACTTTGAAAAAGGTTTAAGTTAGCCTTAACAAATATTAGGGTACTGGTAATCCGAATTTCAATCGTTCATCAAGGAGGATGATAGTTGCAGAACCGTTGTAGCACTAAATTAATTTTAGAGTGAAACGAGGAAATGACATGCAAAAGACATTTAAACAAAAATATTTCGCGATCATGTTGGTGTAGCGCACATGAATAGTCATTCACGCATTAATGACATGGAATATTTTTACAAAAACAGAAACAAAACTAAAGCCATAGGCAATGAAGGCCTCTTTGGTTCTGATGAAGACATGGAGATTTTTTGTGAGCTTGAGTTTGACGGTGCGTGCAGCATACGCCTGATGTCTCAACCCCCTACCGAGAAACAACAAAAAGAATTCGATAAATCACAATATATTATTACCGATAATGGATTTTATTATTTTAATATCAATGCTGAAGAAAATAAGCTCGAGAAGATAGCGCTGGATCAAGAAAAACTAAATAAATTACGCGATTACTTTTTCAAGATAGATGAGAAAATTGCTAAAAATGAGAAAGAAGTTAAGAAAATATTATCATCTGAACAGTTAGAATATATTGAACTCATGACTGACCACGCCATCGGCAATAGAGAGTGGGAAGAAAACAAGAGATTACTGGAAAGACAGATAGATGTTATCAATAAAATAAAAGAAAGACTTGAATACGAAAACAAAACATATTATATCGAAGATAAAATTCTACAATACGATAAAAGAATTACACAGCTTGAAGATAGAATTGCTGGAAGAATAAAACCTGAAACCTCGGTGTTTCAGGACATTGAGGAGTGGGTAAAATGGCTAAGGAAATTCAAATCACCAGGTGAGTTTTTTGTTCATATCGGCAAAAAACTACCGGGTTTTCTTATTTCCCTTCAGGTCTGGTTTACATCTGCGCGTCTTTTTTTATTGCGAACAAATCGACTTTCATTTTTGTCTACGGGTACAAAGTTTGAGGAATATTCGAAATTTATACGCATAGGTGGACTTTCTTACGGACTGTCGTTACTCATTCGCTTGTGCGAATTTATTTATTATCCTCTCATTAAACCTTTGTACCTCTGCTTTTTCAAACCATTTTATAGTTGTGTGATTAAGCCTTTTATCAATGTAGATATAAATGAAAAAGATTTTTCACTCTGGGGAATTTTAAAGAAAAGGTTTAAGGCGTTAAGTGAATATTACCAGAATGTAGATTATATTTCGTTTTGGGAAAGAGCAAAGAGTGGATTCAAGGCTCTGTGTGAAGAAAAAGATTTGCTTTGGAATATTGCCAATGATTTAGTCTGGTTTAGTATTAATCTGGCAGGTATTTTGGTAACGGGTGGATGGTCTCTCGTTATCACCGGAATTATTAATGTGACGGGTTTTGCTTTTGATTTCTGTAACGAATCCCTTCAAGCCTGGATTTTACATTTAAAATATAAATTTTATATTAATTATACTGCGAAGCTCATTACGGAACTCGAGAATTCTGACAGGCGCCTCTTGAATAAGGATGAAATAAGTCTGCTAACAAAAATCAAAAATAAATCGATAAGTAAAAAAGAAGCTGATATGTGGACTCGGGCACGTCTCGTTATCGGCGCGCTTATTACTGTTGGCGGGATGTTTCTGGTCTTTTTCCCGCCGGCAATTATCCCATTCGCGACCATCATTGGTGCCTCATGCGCTCTCTTTGGGGGAAGCACGATGACTGGATTCTCAATGCGAATATATAATTTGGGCAAGGATTTCTGCACGTATGTGGTAAAGAAGTGGAACTGGAAGCCGCCGAAGGAGTCCGAGGCGATTAACAATATGGAGAGCAAAGAACATGTTGATATTGCAAATGATGTATATGTGCCTCTTGCTACTACAACAAAAATTGTTCATGAATTACTTGATAAGACGAAGAGCAAAAAACATCTCAATCGCGATTCTGATATAGATACAACAGATTCAGACACAGATGAAGCATCTGAAGATGGATCACATACAGCAGGAAGCGATCCTATAATTTATAAGATGTGTACTTCCCTCTCTTCTTCCGCCTCAGATGAGCACCAACCACTTGCGAAAACTAAAGAGTTCATACCTGAAATAATTCAAAACATGGAAAAAAAAGGAGGGGTTGTTGTACATAATAAATCTGTCGGTGAATCTGGAGCACGGCCCAGGGCGAGTTCCTACTCAAACTCAGGTGAGCACCAACTATTTGTGAAACCTAAAAAAGTCATATCTGAAAAAATTCAAAACAAGGAAGAAAAAGCAGAGGTTGTTGTAGATAAATCTGAAATACTGCCCGAGGCAAGTGCTGCTCGAACTTTATTCACTAGACCTAGGTCGTCTTCTTTTCAACAATTTATAGCAGCCAAAGCAAATGAGCCATCTCTCGTTACTGTTGGTGGCCATGCAAACTTCAATCAATGTTAAACTAATACCTTGATTATTATTAAAATTAAATTAATCCTGTGCGTAACCCACCCCAAAATACCTGATTAAAAACTAGACGATCACCCTAAAATAGGTGATAATATCCCATTCATTCAACCACTGTGGGCTGTATAAAAAAAATTTGCAACTCGACAAACAGAAAGTATTGTGACCAGTTAAAATATGTGATACCACTATTATTTAGTGATTAAAAAAAACCAAAACGAGAGAGCTTATGGATATTAGACATCCTGACAGAAATAATTCTGCGGCTGCAAAGATAGCAAAAGGCCCTCTCTCGCCTGAAGATACCATTGAGATAATCGCGCAACGCCAGAACATGACTTTTTGGGAGAGAATGAAGGCTTCCTTCCGGGCGGCTTTAATTGATTCCGCTCCCTATAAGATTCTTTATTACATCGATCACTTTACGACGTATATCCGTTCATTACAGGTTTATTCCAATTGGTGGGCGAATTATAAGAGTAATCCTGCTCTGCAGCAGATGAATACCAATGAAAATGACGATAGCGCATTCTATTGGGTCATGACTGAGAATGGTCAGGGAACGGCAGTAACAGACATTGGCTGGGTATTGTTTACTGGCGGTTTTGTGGCGCCTGTTGTGGGTGTTGGTATCGATACGCTTCTCGAGTATCAAAAATATAAAAAGGCTTCATTGCACCATCTCAAAGATTCTCTGGAAGGGATAGGTATTAATAAAAGTATTGAAACGCTTGGAGCGGAAACCAAAGAATACTACCTCAAATTATTCAGACAAGGGAAAGTAGTTAATCTCGCTGATCAAACGTATACGTATCAGGATGATGCTGAAACTCTCATCAATGAAGCCTATAAACCGGATGAAAACACTCGGCTGTCCGGTATATTCGGTGGTAAATTTCATATTTCTGAACGAAGCCCGCTCACGGATTTTCTGGGTTGTAATTATGAATTTTCCAAAAAAGTGGATGAGCGAGAGGAGAGTGATTCCTGGTTCGCAGCGCTAGGCCTTTCCGCCATCCGCATTCTCGCTCTTTTCAATGACTATGCTTATCGTTACTGGATAGTGTGGTTCCCATTCGTATTGGTTGTGGGCTTGGCGGCGGTAACAGGTGGTTTATCGTCTCTCGCGATCATCTATCTGCCAATTGTTATCAGTATCGCGCTAGCATTTACCTTGGTGGCTGCGCTGCCCAAGATAGTTAATTGGGTCAAGAATAGCAGTAAACATAATGAAGATCTTGAGCAAGAACACATCGCTGAAAAACGAAAAACTGAAATAGCCCGCATGGCAGTAGAATTCCAGGATCGCATATTCATGAAGGAGAAACATGGCGCCATTAAAAGATATTTAATGGATGCAGGTCAGCTGGATGTTGAAGAGCTTAATAACGCTAAAGAGATGAAGCGGGCTGAAAAGAAGCTAAAAGAACCTCCGGTTCCCGGAGCGCCGCGGCTCATACTGCCAAGAACCAAGGAAGAAGTTCAGCGTGGCAGATTAGCTCAGTATTTGCTGGAAGGAAGCAGTGCTCGTATACCCTTTGCTATTTTCATTGATATAGTCAATGCGATTATCGCACTCTCGTTTATATTTTGGGTCACAGCAACAACCATATTCGCATTTGCGGGCGCCACTATACCGGTTTTCCTGTTTTTTGATTCCATGTTTAATTCGGGTATTGCGGGTTTTATTGTGGGCGCCATTACTGGTGTCAGTAAATATTTCGAGATGAAAGAAGCACAACGAGATTATGAAGAGCGTATACATAGAAAATTATCTGAACAATATAAAGAAGGTATAGATGAGACAAAGCAGGAATGTTTTGAAAGATTAGAGCACTGTGTTGAGCAAAAAAGAGCGCATGTAGAATGGCTGCGTTTGCATGTTTTACTGAAAGACCAACATGAAAAATATTTAAGACATAGTGGAAAATATAATTGGGCAAGGCAAATTGAAGGCCAATTTAAAGATCTTGTGACATTCAATAAAGACACTTCACCTGATACGTACAAGGCATATTATCAATCGCTGCATGATGCAAGAGTAAAAGTGGAAGATCAATTGCGTCGCCAGGGTCTTGGTTCAGATGCGGAACGAGAGAAATTATTAGCGACCAAAGATGATTTTGTCGCTAAAATTGATGTTCATCGTGAGAAATCCGTCACCGCAACGGGTGTTCTGGATTATGTGTGGACCATTCTGAAATTTCTCCAAACCGGCTCCTTATTTTGGAGAACCGTTGCTATATTCGTTTTGGGCGGGGCGCTTGGTATTGCTGCCTACAGCGGTACACTCCCTCTCTTTATCGGCGTTGCGGTCGCGTTTGCAGTGGGTTTTGCGGCTGTAGGCATTTATCAACACTATTTCGAGGATAAGCGTCAGAAGAGAGAAGATTTTCTGGTCAATCTGGATACTGAAATTAAAAACGTAAACAATAGTAATAAAGAACTGACTTTGCTGGAGCGGGTGCTTGATCCGGAGGTGGTTAAGCTGCCTCACAACCCTAAGAATTCTAGTAACGCTTATGAGATACCGACTACGACTCCAGAAATCTCCCTGGAAATATCAGGTACGTTCTCAGATAAAAGTGATTCGCGAAAGAAGACCTCTAATGATGAGTATGTAAATTTACTTCCGGATGCGGAACTACCAAAGCATCAGGATATAAAACTTAGTACCTTGCCTTGTAATTTCTGGAAGGAATCTCAAACAAAGGCTAAGGATAAATCTTGTAAGCAAGTCAAACAGGATCCAGTCTTTATTTCCGCTATGCCAACGAAGCAGCCGGTGAGTTTTATGAAGGAGGTTCAGAGAAAAAATAGTCTGCTGGGAAAAGAGAATGTGTCATCTTGTGCAGTGGCTAATGTGGAATCGAATCTCACACGTATTACTAGAGTTTGCTAACATTAGCACTGTTGCTACAGCTAGCTTTGGACAAAGCAGAGGATATATTTTATGAGAGAAATAATGATAATAAAAAATTATCTATAGTGAAGGTTGGTATGTTCAATTTAGAACCTTACTAAGCTAACTAAATAGTGATCAATAGTAATAAATATGATAATATCCTACTCGATATATAGAGATGACTTACATAATATCTCGTTGCACTATGCAATTATTACCCCGCAGTAAATCAGTCGTAAGTGTTCACGGTGGCGTTGTTGCACTGTCATTCTGAGAGCGGCACTGTCATCCTGAGAGCGCTTTTTGCTCGAAGGATCCCCAGCGAAAGTGCCCTTTTTTGTGGGGATCCTTCGAGCAAAAAGCGCTCTCAGGATGACAGTGCAACAACGCCACCGTGAACGCTTACAATCAGTCGTTCTATGCGAGCGTTTTGCAAGCAAGTGATTTGCGAACACATATGTTATTTACCTGAGATAAAAATAGAAATCGAGGACGTAAAATGAATGCACGTGATCATCACATTCTTTCAAGCTCAAGATTAGATGAATTAAAAGATTTCATTTCAAAAAATGATAACGATCTTAGTCAGTATGTTAAAGATACTACTGTTAATGCGAATTCTGTAGGTGAGATATGGCGCATATTATTTAGTAACAACTTATTCGATCTATATTTTAAATTAGTAGAAGAAGGCATATATCCGACAATTGCCGAGATGAATGAAATTCATCAATCTGACAAGGTCAATGCATGGTATTGGCTGGCCAGCAGGGATGCAGGCATTCCCGTGTTCTACGCATTGCTGGATAGGGGCATTCTACCGACTACAGAAGCTTTGTCTGAATATCGCACGACAAATAATGCTAATGCATGGTATTGGTTGGCAGCTTCGGATGCACGCATTCCTGTGTTTCGGGCATTGATGGATAGAGGTATTTTACCCACTGCAGAAGCCATGGCTAAATGCCGCACGACAGATAACACGAGTGCGTGGTATTGGCTGGCAGCTTCGGATGCACGCATTCCCGTGTTTCAGGCATTGATGGATAAGGGTATTTTACCCACTGCAGAAGTCATGGCTAAATGTCACACGACAGATAACACGAGTGCGTGGTATTGGTTGACATGCACGGATGCGCGCACTCCTGTGTTCCAGGCATTGATGGATAGAGGTATTTCACCCACTGCAGAAGCATTGGCTCAATGTCGCACGACAGATAATGTTAATGCATGGTTTTGTTTGTCACGTAGTGATGCACGCATTCCCATGTTTCAGGCATTGATGGATACAGGTATTTTACCGACTACAGAAGCCATGGCTAAATGTTACACGACAGATAATACGAATGCATGGTATTGGCTGATATGCACGGATAGGCGCGTTCCCGTGTTCCAGGCATTGCTGGACAGAGGTATTTTACCCACTGCAGTAGCATTGGCTCAATGTCACACAACAGATAATGCTAATACATGGTATTGGCTGGCAGGTTCGGATGTGCGCATTTCCGTGTTTCAGGCATTGCTGGACAGAGGTATTTCACCCACTGCAGAAGCTTTGGCTGAATGTCACACAATAGAAAATGCTAATG
>Ga0206990_1141_pt1 | contig 12183 bp, 10 predicted proteins | sample Alteio_BWMinCont_8_FD_153283 | JGI IMG/M metagenome (GOLD analysis project Ga0206990, IMG submission 153283) | Enriched cells from forest soil in Barre Woods Harvard Forest LTER site, Petersham, Massachusetts, United States -... | ecosystem: Environmental > Terrestrial > Soil > Temperate forest >... | reverse complement strand
ATTTCCGGGACTTGATGGTCGCCGTGGCCGAGGATCCCGCCATGCTCACGTTCCTCGATGCTGGCGTGAATGTGAAAGGCGCTGCCAACGAAAACTTTGCGCGCGAAATCATGGAAATGTTCACTATGGGCGTTGGCCATTACACGGAGAAGGACATCCGCGAAGCCGCCCGCGCGTTCACGGGTTGGAATTATGTCGATCTCAAATTCGTGGTCAACAAAGATCAGCATGACGACGGCGAAAAGACTTTTCTTGGAAAAACCGGCCGCTTTGATGGCGTCAATGTGATCGACATCATCCTGCAGCAGCCGGCAACTGCCGACCACATCGCGGGCAAGATCTATCGTTACTTTGTCCGTGAGGATCTTTCGCCCGAGCTGCAGAAGCGCCTGGGCTCGGTGCTGCGGGATCACGATTACCAGATCGCACCTCTTCTCGAAACAATCTTTCTCTCGCGCGATTTCTACAGCCCGGCTTCCGTGGGCACCCAGATCAAGAGTCCGGTGCGGCTGGCGGTTTCCACTTATCGAAAGCTTGGCCTGGGGAATGTCCCTGGCGTGCCCGATTTCAACGTGGCGACGGGCGCGCTGGGCCAGCGTCTCTTTGCTCCCCCAACCGTGGCTGGATGGGCTAACGGAACAAGTTGGATTACTCCCGGCCTGCTGCTGGAACGCGCCAATTTTGGCCGCGACGTGTTATTTCCCGACATCAATTTTCTTCCGCCCGATCGCTATACGGCGGATCCCGAGGTGCGCCGCGTTGCCGACCGTATCCGGCAAGGCATGGATATCAGCTCGGCCACCAAGCCCGATGGCAAGAGCGGCGATCTGGCGGAATCCAACATGGCGGCCGACCGCGACGAAGATTTCAACACACGTTATGGCAGTTTTCGCGGCTGGCAGATGGCCACCGAACGCGTGAAGCCAATCCCGCGCGACACAGCGCAGGTGAATTTATCGCGCATGGTCTTGGATCAGCATCTTAGCAACACCAGGCAAGTGGTGGATTACATGATTCACAGATTCATGCGCGTGCCGCCCAGCGAAGAGGCGCGTCAGAAAATGATTGCCTTCCTCAATAAAGAACTGGGCACGACGGATATTTCGGTCGCTCAAACGTACCTGGAAGATCCGTTGCGATTGGTGCTGCACCTCATTATGAGCCAGCCTGAATATCAACTGGGATAACTGGAGCTTCCATGAAGAAGAATCATTTTTCGTTTTCGGGATCCAACCGCCGCGATTTGCTGCGCCTCGGCATGTATGGAATCGGAGTGAGCGCCGCCGCTCTTCCCATGCCTCTGTTCGCGCAGGCGGCTGCTGCACTGGCCGGTCAAGCCAAGGCGAATGGAAAGATCCTGGTCGTCCTGGAACTCTCCGGCGGCAACGATGGGCTGAATACGGTGATCCCTTATGGCGACGACGCCTACTATCGTCACCGTCCGAATATCGGTATCGCGCGCAAAGACGTGCGGCCCATCGACGATCACTTCGGATTCAGCCGTGGAATGGCTGGCTTTGAGCGCTTGTACAAGAGCGGCAAGCTGGCAATCGTGCATGGCTGCGGGTATGAGAATCCATCGTTCTCGCACTTCACATCCATGGCTTATTGGCACACCGCCGCGCCCAACAGCGGCGAACAATATGGATGGGTGGGACGCCTGGCCGATGCTATCGCACCGGAGGCGCCTCCGAATTTCCTGGTGAATATCGACTCGCGTCAATCGCTCGCGGTTCGCAGCCGCCGGCACGTGCCGGTGGTTTTTGACGATCCCAATAAGTTCTCGCAAGACATCTTCTTCGACGAACGCGCGGCGTTGCCATCCACCGTGCCCGACGCGAAAATCACGAATGCGTCGCGCCGCTTTCTGTTAGAAACTGCGCAAAGCGCCAAGCAAGCCTCCGCGTTGGTTCGCGAGGCGTGGTCGAAATATCATTCGCCTGTGGATTACGGCATCGTCGGACTTGATTTGCCGAAGGTGGCCGCGCTAATTGAAGCAGGCATGCCCACGCGCCTGTTCTATACGGCCTATCGCAACAACGCTTTCGACACGCACGTTTTTCAGAACGATACACATCGGCGTCTGCTGACGTATGCATCGGATGCAGTCGCGGCGTTCATGCAAGACCTGGAACGGATCGGTCGCGCCGACGATGTTGTAGTGATGGTGTTCTCGGAATTCGGCCGCCGCGTTCCTGAAAACGTCAATCTGGGAACGGACCACGGCGCCGCCAACATCATGTTCGTCGCCGGGAAACAAGTGAAAGGCGGGCAATACGGAACAGTGCCCAGCCTCAGCAAATTGGATGTTGGCGACAACCTGGTTTACACCACGGATTTCCGGCGAGTCTATGCGACCATGATCGCCGGCTGGTTGGGGCTGAAGGACACTCGCGAACTGCTCAATGGCGAGTTCCAGCCGTTCGACATGTTTCGTAGCGCTTAAGTTTTCAACAGCTCCAACAACGCCGTTGAAACCGCTTCCGGCTTCTCGCGTGGCAGAAAATGTCCCGCCGTTGCGATAACGCGGCGCGCTACCAGGGCAGGGAAGACGGCGCGCTCAGCCGGCGTTACATCGGGCCCTGGGCGAGCCAGCGGGTCGGTGGCGCCGTACAACAAAATCGATGGGGCAGCGATTTTCGGGCGTTTCGCTAGTTCTTTCTCCATCTCTTGAAAACGTGCTTCGCCCGGCGCGCCTCCATTCCGATGCCGGTAGGAATGAATCACCACATCGACGAAATCGGGATTGTCGAACGATGGTGCGGTGCGATTATATTCTTCGTCGCTGAAATGCCAGCCAGGCGACCAGGTCTGCCACAAGAACTTGCACAGGCTGCGCCGATTGGCCGCTAGTCCCGCGCGCCCGCGCTCGGTATTGAAATACCACTGATACCAAAGCTCGCGTTCCACTTCTGGCGATGCGGGCCTTTGAGGCGCGAAGACATCCTGGATGGTGTAGCCCCCGATGATCACCGTGGCACGCACGCGTTCCGGATGCAGCGCTGCCGCAATCGCTGCCGCGCGTCCGCCCCAGTCGTAACCGGCCAGCGCCATTTGCTTGAGCCCGAGAGCGTCGGCGAAATCGATTAAATCCTGTCCAATTGCCGCTTGTTCCGCCACACGGGGCGCGGAGGCATCGCGGAATCGCGTCGGCCCGTAGCCTCGCAGGTAAGGCACCAGCACTCGGTAGCCAGCCTTCGCGAGCGGCGGCGCTACTTGATCGAACGCGCGGACGTCGTCGGGAAAACCGTGCAGCAGGACGATCGGGAAACCTTGTGCGTCGCCGTGTTCTTCATACGCGATGTCCAGTGCCGGTGTCTGAATTGATCGAGTGTTGGATTGCGCTTGAGCCATAGTCGCGACACCGGCGGTTGCCGCTTGAAGGAAGGTTCTGCGATCCACTTTATCGCGCTTCCATCGGTTGCAGATAGAAATTGTTCGGATCGCGCAAGATGATGACTTGCGGACCTTGTGGAAGTGTTACAGGAACGCCGCCGGTGGTGATGACCGCAAATCCGGCGGCCTTCAGCGACGCGGTCAGTGCCGCGATATTGTGTACCGGTAAGCGCAGCATGCCTTGGCCGGGCTCGGGGAATGAGGAACTTGGTTCGTCAGTGCCTGCTGCCTTTGTAAATCGGATTCGGACGGACGATTCCGGAACGAGAAGATCCTCCCCATCGACTTTAAACCCGAGGACCTGTTTGTAAAGCGCCACTATCTTTTGCACATCCCGCACCGAGATGATCAATTCCGCGAAGGTTATGTCAGAGATCTCCTCCGCGACTGGAAATCCGTCCGGATCGCGGAGCCGCTTTGTACCCAAGGGAGCATTTCCATGCAGAACCAAGCCTATGCGTCCGGGGCCGTCGATCGGCTTCCGTGCTTCCCCCCACTGCACCAGCTCAATCCCCATCTGCGATCCGGGAATTTTCAACACAGCCGCTCGGAATTGCTTTCCCGGCACACCGTACAAATTCGCCACCGCCGGATTGTCGGTGAACTTGTGATCCCCCGCTGGGCCCGAGAGTTCCAGGCCCAGGGTGTCGTGATAGAACGCCAGCGATTGATTCAGGTCAGAAACAATGTGAAGAAAAGGCCCGACGCCGACGACGGGACTGTCCGTCTGCGCCTCCAGCACCGCGAGGCCGAGCAAGACTAAAAACGCGACGCGCCGGATCACGCGCCGGCGGCCTTGGCGTAATTCTTCACGGCTTGCTGCATTCCCGGCATTCCCGCCGCAAGGTCCTGCGCATTCATCGCCGGACGTATTGAGATCTTCGCATTGAAAGCCAGAAACCACGGCTCAGCAACTGCGGGAATCTCCGAAGAATCCTTCATATCGAAAAAGACGAACGCAGTACGCTCTCCGCCTTCCGCGACGAAGTACGCAGCTTCGGGTTTCATCTCGGCTAGGATCTTCTGAATCGTTGAGCCAAGGGTACCGTTGGCTGCGGCGGCATTGCCGGGTTCTACCGGCATGGACGCGGTGAGTAGCATTCGCATGGATTCGCCCCTCCTTTGGGGCTCATCAAATGATACACTCACCCGGATCGAGGGATGAAACGTAGGGACGATTCATTCATGCAGTAACGCAGATTCGTCGGCTCAGGCCCGTCGTTGAACAAATGCCCCAGATGCCCATCGCAGCGCGTGCAATGCACTTCGGTTCGCTTCATCAACAGGCTGAAATCGGATCGCGTGCGGACGTTTTCCTCGGCGACGGGCGCCCAAAAGCTGGGCCAGCCGGTGCCGGAATCGAATTTAGTGTCCGAACTGAACACGGCGGTGTCGCAACAGATGCAGCGAAACAGCCCCTCTTGATGGATCTGATAATACGTCCCGCTGAATGCCACGTCGGTTCCTTGCTGGCGTGTCACGTAATATTGCTCGGCGCTTAATTGGGTGTGCCATTCGCTATTGGAGCGCACCACCTTCTTGACGCGTGCGAGCCCAAGTTTGCGGCCCTTATCGTCGAACTGCACAATCTGGACTTCTTCGCCGGAGTCGCCCGCCGAGCCGTTCTCATCCGAATCGTGGCCCCGGCGCATTGCCAGGACGGCTACGCCTGCCAAGGCGAAGGGAGCGATCAGTAGGGCTCGCCGCCGAGTGAACTCTTTGAGGGTTTCAAACACCTAATCTCATTGTCCCACCGGAACTTCATTACAATTGGCTTTGAGATTGTGGAGGATATGACAAGGAGGAAAAATCATGAAGCGTCTTTTGATCGGCGTGGCGATCATCGCTGCCATCCTGGTGCTGCTCGTCGCGGCATTGCCATTCTTCGTCAATGCGAATCAGTTCCGTCCTCTCTTGGAAACGAAACTAACCAAGGCGCTCGGCCGCCCGGTGAAGCTGGGTGAATTGAAGCTGTCCATCTTCTCCGGCGGCGTCACTGCTTCTGAGGTGTCCATTGGCGACGATCCGAAGTTCAGCCCCGGCCCATTCCTCAGTGCGCAAGCATTGACCGTGGGCGTGGATCTTCCTGCGTTAATCTTTTCGCGCGAGTTGCATGTGAAGCGAATTTCGATCGACCAGCCCGACATCACACTGCTCGAAAACCCCATGGGCGCGTGGAACTTCTCCACGCTCGGTTCCGCGACTACCACCACGACGCCTAGCTCTTCCAACGAGGCTGCGCTCGATCTTTCCGTTAAAGTGTTAAACGTCACCAATGGCAAAATCGTCCTCGGCAGGACCGAGAGCAAAATGAAACCTGAAGTTTTCGAGAAGGTGGATATCCAGGTCCAGGATTTCGCCCCCAGCGCCGTTTTTCCGTTCTCGCTCTCAGCCGATGGATCGGGCGGCGCGATCGTAAAACTGGATGGTAAGGCCGGGCCGCTCAATTCCGCCGACGCCTCCGCCACGCCGCTGGAAGCGACCATCAACGTCACGCATCTCGATTTGGCACACTCCGGATTTTTGCCGGCCACCGGATTCGCAGGTGTAGTTTCTCTGAATGGAAATCTCTCGTCCACCGGTACTCAGGCGCACATTAAAGGAAGTTTTCAGGCCGAGCAGCTGGTCCTGGCCCGGCGCGGCACTCCGGCCAAGCGAACGGTTAGCTTCGATTTCGATCTTCAGCACGATATGCAAAAACACGCCGGCACTCTGGACCAAGGCGCTCTCCATATCGGCGCGGCCCAAGCCTCGTTCACCGGCAGCTATGACCGGGAAGGCGATGCTACTGTCCTGAAAGTGAAGCTCTCCGGTCCGGCTATGCCCATTCCAGACCTGGAGGCCATGCTGCCGGCGCTGGATATAATTCTTCCCGCCGGATCGTCGTTCCAGGGCGGCACGGCCAGCGCGAACGTTACCATCTCAGGACCAACCGATCGCATGGTTCTGGATGGAACCCTGGGGTTGAACAATACAAAACTGGCGGGTTTTGATTTAGGATCGAAGCTCGCGTTTATGGCGAGACTAGCCGGCATCAATGAAGGATCCGGCACCGAGATTCAATCCATGAGCATGAATATCCATATCGATCCCGCCGGCGTGCGCACCGAGAATCTCTCGCTGGTAGCGCCCCAAATCGGCGACGTTACCGGCGCGGGGACGGTCAGTGCATCGCACGCGCTCGATTTCAACATGATCGCTAAAGTGCGTACGGGCGGCCTGCTGGCCGTGATGGGCCCCAATACAACAGTGCCATTCAAGATTGAGGGAACATCCAGCGCGCCGAGGTTTGATCCCGACACCAAGGGAATCGTCGCGGATAAGCTAAAGCAACTCGGAGGCAGCGACGTGCAGAAGGCTGCAACCGGCCTGCTTAAGGGCTTCCTGGGAGGGAAAAAATAGACGCGTTATGCACTCTAAGTGGTCCTAGGCTCATCTAACAGCGCCCGCACCGTATCGAGCAGTTCATCTGCCGTGAAAGGCTTAGGAAAGATCTGCACTCTTTCCAACTCCGCGCGGTATTCCAGCCGTTTGTCATCCAGCAGCCCGGCCACCATCAAAATGCGCATGGTCGGGCAACGAGCTTGCAAGTATTTAGCAGCGTCATGGCCCGTGATGGTCTCTACATAGGGTGAGATCATCAAGAGGTCGGGCTTGGCTTCGTTGATACGATCGACGGCGGTTCCCAGGTCGCCGGTCGCCATCACTAAGTATCCGGCACGTTCCAGTACCTCTTGAATCACGACCCGAGCCAGTGGCTCGGACATCAGCAGTAAGACGGTTAACTCCATCGGCGACTTACCCATCATTGCCCCAGCCTTAGTGTAAACAAGTCCGGACGAACCAGGCTGCACCCGTGGTTGCCACCGGAGGCGGCATCGGCTGGCCGCTCAAACTTAATGGTGGTGCGGAAAGATATTCTGCAGCGTTTCGATGATGCTCTCGATCACGTCCTGCGGATAGCTCTGAAACCCATTGAGGAAACGGGACGGGCTTAGCCGTCCGCCCGCTTCTCGCGCTAGCGAGATCACTTCCATCTCCACGTAAACTCCGTTATCGGATTGCTGCACGCGATAGTAGAAGTTAAATCGCCACAGATAGCCCTCAGCTTTATCGGGGGCGCGCTCCTGATCCTGCTTCTTCTTGTCCTTGGGATGTTCCACCTCGCCGATACGAGTCGAATGGGCCGCGAAGGTCCAATGAGTAGGATCGACAAGCGTGTATTTCCCCGATTCATCCACGTTCAATACAACCGTGCTGACCTGCTTCTTGTAGAGGCGCAGAAAGAAGTCATATTGATCGCCATCCTTCTTGTTCACCTTCGCTTCGCTGAACAACTGCCTGAAGAAATCTTTATATCCCGCTAAATTCATTAGCAGGCCGCGGACACGATCGATATCGGCGCGTTCCAAAAAAACGACGCCTAGCCAATGCTGAAAGTCGCCACCCGGGACGTCGATTTCCGTGCCTTGATCCAGCGTCTTCAAAGGTCTGATGACGCTCTGTCCCAGCCACACCAACGACTTTTCATTGGAATGATGATCCAGCCAGAGGAAATTCTCGAAGCCTTGACTCTTCGCAAAGCCTTCCTCGGTAATCTTCACATAACGATCGAAAGCAGCATTGGTCTCAGGGCTCGGCTGGGCGGCGTCGAGGCCGGCGCAAACCAAAAAAACGAGCAGCAGCGAACGAACACGAATCACTCTTCCAATATAGGACGGCTAATTCCGCCGATGGACTTCTGGCGCAACCGGCGCGCCGTTTTTTGGGTTATACATAAGTCTATTGGAGGTTGCCGTGCTTACTTACCTTCACGCAATTGTAATAGGAGCGGTTCTATTCCAAGTTTCCGCTACGGCTCAGGCGCCGGCGCGCGTCCGAGCAATGCAGGAACTTGCCGAGCCGCCTGTCCCGTCCGATCCGCTCGAACTCGTGACTGGCAACGCGCAACCCGTGCAGGAGGTGAGCCAGAGAGCCGAAATCATCACGATGCTGGAGAATGCCCACAAGCATTCCAATATCCGTGCGCAGCCCTACGATCTGAAGACCACATTCACAGTCACAGGCTCTTTGTCCGCGGGCGTGTGGCAGATGGAAGATACGTCTCCTGGAGCGGAGCTCTATCGTTGGACCGCTCAGGGTCCCAGTTATTCGGCCGTGAACTTGACCGCCAATCACATCTTCTACAGCAACCAACCCGCGTCCGGACTCCCCTTACGACTGGTTCAGGCTCGAGAGGCGATTTTTTATGCCAAGCCGTTCGTGGGTCCGCGCGCCACGCTTCGCACCGCGACTGCAAGCCTGAATGGCGCGGATTTGGTTTGCGCGTTGATCGCCCACAATGCCATGTCGCCCGCCGGAACCGGTGGCCGGCTGTGGGAAGAGGAAGAGTATTGCGTGGATTCGAAAGCGGGCACGCTGGTCAGCTATTCTCCCGCGCCCGGTTCCTATATTGTGTACGATTATTCGAAAGCCGTGACGTTTCACGGCAAGTTGATTCCTAACGCCTTTACCATTTCACAGGCCGGGCAAACCATCATCGAAGCGCAGACCGAGAGCGTGGCCGATCCAGCAAATAATCCCGCCGCCTTCCAGCCTGCCGGCTTGAACCAGATCGGCGTGGGAGCCGTTATGTCGGGAGCGTGGCGATCCCGCATGCGCCTGCCGTTACCGGGCGGCCCTCAAGCCACCGCCGCGCAGACCACAACCGCACCCGTTGTCGTGATGCACGGGATGCAAGCGCCCAACGGACAGGTTTCCGATCTCGAAATGCTGGCGTCTTCCGACCCTTCGCTCAACGAGTCCGCGCTCACATTCGCCACGCAGTGGCAGGGTGGACTGCTCGGCCAGCAGCCCGACACGGGAGCCACGCCACAATCGCACGAATTTGTGATGCAGATCCAATACTTCAATATGCAGCGTTTGGTATCGCAGCAATAGCCTTCACGCGGCGTGTTCCAGAGTTTTGTGCTGGCTGGTGCCTGCGCCATCTTTGCTTTTCAGTTCCACAAAAACGAGGGTGGACACGATCGTGAGGCCTCCAAGCACGAAAAGGGCATAGTGGATGCCGTGAATCATTTCGGGCGCGCTGGTATGAAAGCGATCTGGAATGAAGAGGGCGGCAAGCAGCGAAGCCGTGGCGACGCCGAAGCTCATGGACATCTGTTGTGCGGTGCTGGCGATGGAACTGGCCCCGCTGGTCTGCTCTTCGTTCACGTCGGCATAGACCAAAGTGTTCATGCTGGTGTATTGCAGCGAGCTGAAGAACCCGTAGCAAAACGCCAGGATCACGATGAACCACACCGGTGTGCCCACGCCTATGGTTGAAAAAAGGAGAATTAGCGCTCCGAGAATCACAGTATTCGAAATGAGCACGTTGCGGTACCCGAAGCGGCTCAGAATGTGCGGCATGGTCATCTTCAAGCTCATGGCGGCAAATGCCTGCGGCATGATCAGCAGGCCCGATTGAATGGGCGTAAATCCTAACCCCACCTGATACAGCAGCGGAAGGATGAACGGGATTCCACCCAGGCCTAGGCGCGTGAAGAAGCTGCCGCTCACGGCCGCGCGAAAAGTACGAATCTTAAAGAGGCCTAGAGTCAGCAGTGGATAGGCGAACCTCGCCGCGTGAATTCCATATCCGGCCAACAACGCGATCGAAATGGCCAGCAGCGCCAGAATCTCGCGCAACGTCAATGTATGCTCGCCGAACACCTCCAGCACATACGACAGCAGCGCAATACCGGCTCCAAACAGGATCAGGCCGACAATATCGAGCGGATTCGACTTCTCCCGATAGTCCGGTAGATGCAAATAGACCAGGCATAAACCGGCGATGCCAATCGGAATATTCAAGAAAAATATAACGCGCCAATGAAAATATGCCACGATCAGGCCGCCCGCTATGGGCCCAAGCATCGGACCAACCAGCCCTGGGATGGCCACGAAGCTCATGGCGCGAATCAGCTCAGACTTGGCGAAGGTTCGTACCAGGGTGAGGCGTCCCACCGGCACCATCATGGCTCCGCCACAGCCTTGTAAAACGCGGTCCGCTACCAATACGTGGATGTTGTTCGATATTCCGCACAGCAGCGATCCTAGAGTGAACAGCCCGATCGCGGAAGCGAACACGCGGCGCGTACCGAACCGATCCGCCATCCAGCCGCTGATCGGAATGAATACCGCCAGGCTGAGTGTATAGCTGGACAGCACAGCCTTCATGCTCAGCGGGGCTACCTTCAATGCCGCCGCAATGGTGGGTACGGCGGTGTTTAGAATCGTCGTGTCCAGCGATTCCATAAAGAATGCGACAGCCACGAGCCAAGGCAACAGTCGCTTGGTGGTGCTCATGGCGTCCATCAGCCCACGGTAGCAGAGTCTCCCAACGTGGAACGAAAAGCTGGAGGCTACGTCTAAAAGAAATCGAGGATGTACCAGCGAGCGTTTTTCCTCATCCTGCCGTCGACTATGCTGCTCTGCGCGGTCTCGGCCGTGGCCCAATCGAACACCGTCAATGTGCTGGTGAGCAATCAAATCAATACGTCGGCGGGCATAAGCGGACGCTTGCGGGTGGCCATGTCCACCTCCTTTCAACTCATCGACTTTAGCTACCAATTCTTCGACCAAACACCGCAAGCCCTGGCCGCTTTGGGCGCAATTCAGCCGCAGCACACCCGCGTCCAGTTAGTCCCTTCGAGCGACCCGCTTACCGCTCCCGGTGTCTGGGATTTTTCGCAGCTTGACCCGTTCGTCGCTCCCATCCAAAGCTCCGGCGATCATAGTCCGGAATTTCAGATCGCCGGGGCGCCCGCTTTCATGAACGATGCGAACGGCACTCTTCTTCCCACTAGCGTGGATGCGTTCGCCGCCATGAGCGCAAATCTGGTTCGCTATTACAACACCGGCGGTTTTAACGTGGGCGGCTCCCATTTTGAAAGCCCGAGCCCGTATCCCATCACCTGGTGGGGCGTATTTAACGAGCCGAACGGCAACGGTCTGACGCCGCAAAATTACGTCGACCTTTACAACACCATGGTCCCAGCCATGGCGCAGGCCGACACTTCCATCAAATTCGCCGCCATCGAGCTTTCCGATGACGGACAGGCCGCCGAGAGTTTTCTACCCACGTTCGTCTCGAATGTAACGGCTCCCGTGGACGTGCTCGCAACACATTTCTATTCCACCTGCAGCCAGCTAACCACTGATGATGAGATCTTTCCCTCAATCATCAGCTTCGCGAACGAGGTCAGTTATATTTACTCGCAGCTCGGCACGCAACCGAAACTGGCTTCGGTGCCGGTTTGGGTGACAGAGAACAACGTCAATGCCGATTATGCCCTCAGCAACGGCCTGAGCTCTTGCAATGGTACTCCATTCGTTCTGGACCCGCGCGGCACCAGTCCGTTCTTCGCTGCCTGGCGGTCGTTGGTGTTTGAGTTGCTCGGCCAAGCCGGCGCCCAAGCGCTCTATCATTGGGATTTTTCTTCCAACGCCCAGTTCGGCGAAACGGATGCTTCCGCTAATCCCACCTTGAGCTATTGGGTCGACTATTATTTTTCCCACTGGCTGCCCTCGCCGCCTGGCCAGGACATACTACAAACCACTTCGTCGGGCTGTTGCCTCTGGATCGATCATACGGGCGCGATGTACGGCCTGGATACGCATACGTTGGCGCTACGAAATCCCGATGGGTCGGTTGTGATCCTGATGTCCAATCATGGAGTGCAGAATATTTATAAGGACAACAACGGCCCCGGCGTCTCGCGCACCTTCGCGCTCGATCTTTCC
>Ga0206990_1140_pt1 | contig 12203 bp, 11 predicted proteins | sample Alteio_BWMinCont_8_FD_153283 | JGI IMG/M metagenome (GOLD analysis project Ga0206990, IMG submission 153283) | Enriched cells from forest soil in Barre Woods Harvard Forest LTER site, Petersham, Massachusetts, United States -... | ecosystem: Environmental > Terrestrial > Soil > Temperate forest >... | reverse complement strand
TGTCGCCTGGATTGAAGTGCACAGTGAAAACTACTTTGGCGAAGGCGGTAAACCCTTATCCATTTTAGAACAAATTCGTCATGACTATCCGGTCAGCCTGCATGGTGTAAGCCTATCCATTGGTTCTGCCGATGAATTAAATTGGTGTCATCTCAAAAAACTGCGCGATTTAATCGAACGGATTAACCCTTGCCTCGTCTCGGACCACTTGAGCTGGTCTTCCATCAATGGCCATTATTTACATGATTTGCTACCACTACCTCATACCGAAGAAGTCATACAGCATGTGGTCTCACGCATTCAACAAGTGCAAGAATATCTGCAACGGCAAATTCTCATTGAAAATATCTCAAGCTATGTGCATTTTGCTCACTCCACCCTGCCTGAACAGGATTTTTTGTCTGCCGTGGCAAAACAATCCGGCTGCGGTATTTTACTGGATATCAACAATATTTATGTGACTGCAACCAATCTGGATCAGGATCCAGAAAAATATCTTTACGCCATGCCCATGAATCTCGTCCAGGAAATTCATCTGGCAGGATTTTCAACGTCTGTGATCAATGGAAAAGAAATCCTCATCGATAGCCACAATCGGCCCATACTTCCCGCTGTATGGGATTTGTATCGTAAAGCCATCCAATGTGCAGGAATGAAACCCACCATCATTGAATGGGATTCAGATCTTCCATCACTGGATTCCCTCACACTTGAAGCCTATCGTGCGGAAACTATTATGAGAGAAACCTATGCAGCTACAAAACGTACAGCATGAATTTGTTGAATTAATGAGTACTGAGAATGGGGAATCCGATCTTCTCATGCCAGCTCATCATATGATGATTTATCGTAATAACAAGCACTCCAACCTGATGCAATCCTTGCTCGATACTTACAAAATGATAATGAAATTAGTCGGGGAAGATTTTTTCCGCGTGACGGCGAATGAATATATTAATAACTATCCCTCTTTAAGCGGCAATTTGTATGATTATGGGGAATATTTCAGTGACTTCCTTGCAGGATATGCTTCAGTCCGAAGTTTGCCGTATCTTGCTGAAGTCGCCGCTTTCGAATGGGCATGTCATGGCTTACATTTTGCAAATGATGCAAGTGCACTTTCTATTAAATCCCTTGAATCCGTCGCACCGGATCAATTTCAGCAATTGCGTTTTATTTTGCATCCCGCAATCCGGTTGCTCCAATTTCAATATCCCATATTACGCATCATTGATTTATGTCAGGGAGAGATGGATGAGGAAATTAATGTGAATGAAGGCGGTGTTAATTTACTATTGAAACGTCCTCATCACGATATTTTGCTCTTGCCTATCTCGCTTGCAAAATTCACCTTTCTAACAGCATTAAGCAGGAATAAAAATCTGGGGCAGGCACTGGATGAAACAATTGACATTGATCCCGATTTTAAACTGGATGAATGCTTGCCAAAGTGGATTCAGGATAAAACGATAGTGGATTTTTCATTAGATGCTAATTTTGAGTAATCGTTGACGGAGATAGCATCATGACCAGTCAGGTACCACACCAAAAATCATCAAGACAGCCAGAAGTGCGCTGGCCTGCATGGGTTGCCCTTTTTATCACTGCCCTATTGTATGAAGGATTGCCTAAAATACTTTATTGGGGCCCGCATGGATTAATGATCAGCTTGATCAGCGTGCTGATTATCCCGTTGATCATCACACATTGGCGACGTCATTCACGTATTAATCGTATTCTTGGTTTGAGTGTGAATATTCTTATCACTCTCTACCTCATCGTATCAGTCATCCGGATTGTAGTTGGTATTATGAATGGATATATTGGTCCTGCACATTTACTTATCTCTGCAACAGCACTCTGGACTACCAACATTCTTGTCTTCGCATTATGGTATTGGAATCTGGATGCGGGTGGACCGCATCAGCGCGAGTTAAATGAAGGGCATGGCATTGCAGCTTTCTTATTTCCACAAACACAGATATCACTGACAGCAAGTAATGTTCCGCATGCAGTTAAACAATGGGAACCCAATTTTATTGACTACTTGTTTCTGGCTTTCAATACGAGCATTGCATTTTCTCCAACGGACACACCGGTTCTAACACGCTGGGCAAAGTGCATGAGCATGATTCAGGCCATGATTTCCCTGACCATTATCTCCATGCTCGCAGCACGGGCAATTAATATTATTACTCCGGCAGCTAATTATCTGGTTTCTTGATGTGAGCCCTTACCTCGATTGGTATCCATGTTCTTTCAGCAAATTAAAGAATTGTTTGCCTTCTTCCGTGTAACTTTCAAAGTAATAAACACGCAGATAATTTTGTAAAATATATTCGTAGGGAGAGTTTAATAGTAACGATAAAATCAACTCGATTCGCTCATTATCACCCGTATTATTTACTTTGCAGCGCTGAAATAAAATGGCTGCCAAAATTTCGGCCTTGGAAGCCTTGCGAATCGCGTCGCTTTCCCTGTAACTTTGAATGCAATAATGCAGCGATCTATCCTTGTTCCATTCGCGCCAACGATGAAAATAATTCAGCGACAGCGATTTGTAATGCGCAAGTGCCTGTGTATCCTGACTCATTTGCATGAGCACAAGAAAAAAAAGTGCTGGAATACAGGCTTCCACATTTGCCCATGAACAATTGCCGCTAATTTGTGCCTCGATTTTTAATTCAGTCACTGGTTCAAGGCCTAAAATCCTATCTAGCTCATTATTAATGAAAGCGCTGTCTTGTCTTTGATAAATGAGGCTTTTAACAAAATCCGTATTGGCATTCTCCATATTACGAATCCGATAAAACATGATGTTGTCATACAAACGGCTGTCTTCGCGTCTATCGCACTTTACCCAGATATCACCGCGTTTGATAAAAGTGATGGCATGACCTTCATATCCCACAGGAATCAGCACAGGTTGCTTCTGAATATTCAAATTAATTTGCGGCTGGTATTTGCTAATATCAGTACGATATTGCTGATATTTAATGAGCTGGGATGAGCGCTGCATTGTTTCAACAATATATTGTGATAATCCTGCATAACGTCTTAATTGTCTTGCCGCAAAATGATTTTGAAACTGCGAGAGTGATTCTGAAATCAATCCAAGCGTCACTTCGAGATAAAATCCTTCAAAATCCACATCAACAAATTGATTTTGGGGATCTATTATATCTGCCATGCCAACAAGCTCAAACATATGGCCCAATAATTTGGTGTTAATATAATCCTGCGCAAACACTTCTTCTGCGCCCGCGCCAATCAGTAATTGCCTCAGTTTCGTCTGCCGCCTCAGTGTCGGCATGACGAGCACTGGCTGTCCGGAAAAATTATAAGCATTGGGATTTGCGCGATGTTCCAGTAATAATTGACAGAGAGGAAGATTGTTATTTTCAGAAGCCCACTGCAAGGCTGTCCCGCCTGTCACATCCTGTTTATTGGGATCAGCGCCTTGACTCAGTATCAATCTGGTTAATTCAATATTATCAATAATGGCTGTTTCAATGAGCGGCGTGAATCCATACTCATCAATTTCATTCACATCTGCGCCATATTGCAGTATCTGACGCACAGCATTCATATTTTCCTGTAAAATAGCGTCAGCAAGAGTGAGCATTATGATGGGCCGTGAGGTTTGGGATTAAATTTTGGCGCAGGTTGATAACCTAAACGATATCGCAATTCATTCTGATTCAAGAGTTCATCACGCTTTTCCTCATTGGTGACAGCCATATTTTCCGTTGGAAGGCCTATCACTTGCTTATCGACACCAGTAAATTGTGCTCCTTGCAACGCGGGATTTTCCTTGAAGGGTGAACTACCGCCACCACCCATCCCAGCCCTGTAACTGCCAAGCGTTATCTTGCCATCTTTTACATTTTTATTTTGCTCTAATTTCTCTTTTTGTTGCTTAACGTTTTTTTCATTGACATCTTTGTGGATTAAAAGAAGACGCTTTTTCTCGCTCTCAGGGAGCAAATCATCACGCCTGTCTGCATGAGTATCGAGAAAATCGACAAATCCTATCTTCCCACCCTGACCACCGCTGCCGCTTCCAGACTCACCGCCTGTCTCTTCCCTGTCGCTATCAATCAACGGCCGTTTTTTGTCATATTTTTCATCGGATGACATTGGTTCTACCCTCGTTTTATGTATCTATAATTATAGCAATCTATGCCACACATTCCTAAAGACATTTTACGATTGGACTGAAAATTTATCTTATTGATTTAATAGATAAACATGTTTATAACAGCTTGCAACAGGGATAAATATTCGGTTAACCCGTCCCGTATTTAATTTTTAACTTATCCGGAACAATCTAACCCATGATCATACCAGTCATACTTTCTGGCGGTGCAGGCACAAGATTATGGCCGCTCTCACGCCAATCACACCCAAAGCCTTTTATTAAACTTCCTGATGGAGAAACACTTATACAGAAGACGTTTACACGAGCATGCAGTTTAAGCAATATTCCTGAAATTATCACCATTACCAATGTGGAATATTATTTAAAATGTAAATCGGAATATGAAAAAACCTTTCACCCTGCAGGTAATGCATTGCAAAATTTTCTGCTCGAGCCCGTTTCACGAAATACAGCTCCTGCTATCATACTCGCTACATTGAGAGTGGCTCACAGTTATGGCGAAGACGCCGTTTTATTAATATTGCCCGCAGATCACCTGATTCCTGATATCAACGCATTTGTGAAATCCTGTGAAATTGCAACTGCACTTGCAACAACGGGAAAAATTGTAACCTTCGGCATTAAGCCCACCACACCTGAAACAGGCTTTGGATACATGGAATGTGGTGAACCTGACACCCTTCAACATACGTTTAAAGTCAGCCGATTTGTTGAAAAACCTTGTGCGGATCTCGCTGAAACCTATGTACAATCGCAACGTTTTCTTTGGAACAGCGGCATGTTTTGTTTTAACGTAAAAAACATGCTGGATGAATTGACTGAACATGCTCCCGAACTATTGCGTGATGTACGAAATTGCTGGGATGCATCCATTAAAAATAATACTGATCCACGGCTTATCACTCTTGATAAGTACAGTTTCAGTCACGTACAAAATATTTCCATCGATTATGCCTTAATGGAAAAATCACAGAAGGTCGCAGTCGTTGCGTGTGATTTTGACTGGCAGGACATTGGTTCCTTTAAAGCCTTTAAAAATCTGCATCAGCATGATCACAATGGCAACACCATATTAGGCGAAGCGATAGTAATAGACTCACAAGATAACTTTATTCACAGTGAAGGACGCATGATTGCATCTGTGGGTGTGAACAACCTTTATATTATCGATACGCCAGATGCTTTGCTGATATCGCATCGCGACCGCTCACAGGATGTGAATCATGTTGTGCAGGAATTGAAAAAAAATGATCATGTGAGCTACATGGAGCATAGAACTGTTATCAGACCCTGGGGTTCTTATACCCTGCTGGAAGAAGGTGACAAATTTAAAATTAAACGTATCGTCATCAAACCGCATGCATCGCTGTCATTGCAATCACATCGTCATCGTAGTGAGCATTGGGTGGTCGTGCAAGGCACAGCCGATATTGTGAATGGAGACAAAAAATATCAACTCCATCAAAATGAATCCACGTTTGTTGCCATCAACACACTGCATAGAATATCCAACACGACGAATAGCGACTTAATCATTATTGAAGTCCAGTCGGGAGACTATCTCGGTGAGGATGATATTATTCGTTACGAAGATACGTATGGTCGCGTCCAAATGTAACCCACCGATATTACTTATCCAGCTCATTCTGCAATTCTGGCAGAATTTTAAAGAGATCGCCGACCAATCCAAAATCCGCCACCTGAAAAATCGGCGCTTCAGGATCATTATTAATCGCTACAATGATCTTGCTATCTTTCATCCCGGCAAGATGCTGAATCGCACCGGAAATTCCAACTGCGATATAAAGATCCGGTGCGACCACCTTGCCGGTTTGTCCAACCTGATAATCATTGGGTGCAAAACCCGCATCCACTGCTGCACGAGAGGCACCCACGGCAGCACCGAGACGATCTGCAATTTTTTCAAGCAAGTGAAAATTTTCCGCACTCTTCAAACCACGTCCACCCGAGATAATGATACGTGCCTCATTAAGTTCTGGTCGCATGGATTGCGTTAACGCCTGATATTCAAAACGGGATAATGCATTGGGAATGCGTTCCGAAATTTTTTGCAATGTCGCAACCGCTTGCTCACCTTCTTTTGCAGCAGGAAAAGCCGTCGTGCGTATCGAAAGCATTTTGATGCCATCGAGTGATTTCACCGTGGCAATCGCATTACCCGCATAAATCGGTCTTTCAAATGTGTCCGGTGTGATAATTTTAATGACATCACTGACCAGCGCCACATCCAGTAAAGCCGCTGCACGCGGTAAAATATTTTTTCCGAAAGTTGTCGCACCCGTTAAAATGTATTCGTATTGTTTACCCACTTCTGCAACGAGAGCCGCGGCATTTTCAGCGAGTTGATGTGCATAGACTGTATCATCTGCCACCAATACACGCTTGACAGCTTGTAATAAACAGGCTTGTTTCGCGACTTTCTCACAATCAGAACCGATAATGAGTAAATCGATTTCACTGCCTAATTCGGTTGCCGCAGTCACTGTATGATGTGTTGAACGTTTTAAAACCTGATTGTCATGTTCTGCGAGAATTAATATTTTCATTATATGACCTGCACTTTCTTGAGATGGGTGACAAGCTCCGCTGCATCCTGAAGGCGCACACCAGAACGACGCTTCAGAGGTGCTGTCACATGCAAGGTTTGCTGACGCGGTGAAACATCCACTTCCAGACTTTCAATGGGAATAATGACGAGCGTTTTTTGTTTCGCTTTCACAATATTCGGAAGAGAAATATAACGCGGTTCATTCAAGCGCAAATCTGTTGTCACTACTGCTGGCAACTTGAGAAACAATGTTTCCAATCCACCATCCACTTCACGCGTGACACTCACGCCATTCTCATGAAACTCCATTTTTGATGCAAATGTTCCCTGCGGCCAATTGAGCAAACCCGCAAGCATTTGGCCTACCTGATTATTATCCGTATCTATCGCCTGTTTCCCAAGCAATATCAAACCGGGAGATTCTTGTTCAGCTATCGATTTTAAAATTTTAGCAGCAGCAAGCGGTTGAATTTCCGTATCAGATTTGACGAGAATTGCACGATCTGCGCCCATGGCCAATGCCGTGCGCAAAGTTTCCTGGCAAACCTCACCGCTCATGGAGATAACAATGACTTCACTCGCGCCGCCTTTTTCCCGAATTCTGATGGCTTCTTCGACGGCGATTTCATCAAATGGGTTCATGGACATTTTTACATTGCTGGTTTCGACACCGCATCCATCTGACTTGATGCGAATGGATGCCTTGTAATCGACGACTCTTTTAATAGCAACAAGAATTTTCACATTGTTGTCCTTATTTTTGATCCGGAAATGTTATCACTCAATGATATGCACTGGAATAATTAAATCGTGTGTATGATAATGCGCTATCTTGAAAGGACAAATCACGTGGAATTAAAAAATTGCGCAGCCATTATCACAGGTGGCGCATCCGGTATGGGTGCTGCCACAGCAAGACTGCTAAGTAAAAAAGGAGTGAAAGTCGCGCTTTTTGACTTAAACCAGGAAGCAGCGGAAAAAATTGCCGCCGACATTCAAGGTATAGCCATCCGTTGTGATGTCACCCACCCAGCCAGTGTGCAAGCCGCCATTGAAGAAGCACAAAAACAGCATGGTCCTCTGCGTATCGTCATTAATTGCGCCGGAATTGTGCATAGCCGAAGAATGGTCAATCAGCAAGGGTCCATGCCGCTCGACGAATTTCGCAAGGTCATAGAAATCAATTTGCTTGGCACATTCAACATCATGAGTCAGGCGGCTGCCGCCATGATTCCCCTGACCACACTCGGTGATTCTGGCGAACGGGGTGTTATCATCAACACAGCATCCGTCGCTGCCTATGAAGGACAAATCGGCCAAACAGCCTACAGTGCTTCCAAAGGCGGTATTGTGAGCTTAACGCTTCCTGCCGCCCGTGAACTCGCGCAATTTGGTATCCGAGTCAACACGATTGCACCGGGTTTAGTCGACACTCCCATGTTTGGTCAACTTTCTCTAGAAGCAAGAACAGCGCTTGCCGCCATGGTTCCTTTTCCCAAACGGTTGGCGAGACCCGAAGAATATGCCATGCTCGCCGCCCACATTATTGAAAATCCCATGCTGAATGGTGAAGTCATTCGTCTTGATGGTGCTCTTCGCATGCAAGCTAAATAACATAGTGGAGCAAATATTCGTTTGACTGCGTTAATGTCGTATTTTTTTAGCCATTCACTCGCAGACAGGAATCTGCGAGAGCAAAACCCGATCAGGGATGGGCGTGTTTTGCGGTGAATGGCTAAAAAAATACGACATTAACGCAGTCAAACGAATATTTACATATTGGAATTGATATGCCCTTAGGTAAACGAATTAAACAAGTATTAATTGGGAGTCCATTAAACCCGTTTAATCCACAAATTCTGCGTCACATCTCACTCGTCGCTTTTCTTGCCTGGGTAGGTCTTGGTGCAGACGGATTATCCTCAACCTGTTACGGGCCTGAGGAAGCCTATATCGCGCTAGGCAGCCATACGCATTTCGCCTTATACATTGCCATTGCAACGGCAGTGACAGTGTTCGTGATTTCATTGGGTTATAACCAGGTCATTGAACTTTTCCCTAGCGGCGGCGGTGGATACAAGGTTGCATCACAATTGCTGGGCGCTCCTATCGGCCTCATATCAGGTGCTGCACTCATTGTAGATTATGTGTTAACCATTGCCGTCTCAACAGCAAGCGCCATGGATGCATTTTATAGCATTTTACCCAGCGGATTTCTTCGTTATAAATTACTCTCTGAAGTCGGCCTCATTATTGTTCTTCTGCTTCTCAACATGCGTGGCATGAAAGAATCCATCAAATTTCTTTTGCCGATTTTTCTGGGCTTTTTTATTCTTCACGTCTTTTTGATTCTTTATGGCATTTTCGCACACCATCACGGATTAACGCTCATCGTCCCGGATGCATTGCAGGAAACAAAAAATACCATCGCAACCGTAGGATGGCTGCCAGTTCTCGCATTAATCTTTCACGCTTATTCACTGGGCAGCGGTACGTATACCGGACTTGAAGCCGTTTCAAATAATGTCAATCGCTTACGTGAACCACGCGTTGCAACCGGTAAATGGACCATGTTTTACATGGCCGTTTCACTCAGCATGACAGCGACCGGAATGATTTTATTATTTCTGTTGTGGGGACCCCAACCCGAAGAAGGCAAAACGTTAAATGCCGTAGTGTTTCAGGCCATTCTGGGGCCTTCCCAGACAGGCCAATTTGTATTAATGCTGACCTTGCTGCTCGAAGCGGGATTGTTATTTGTTGCCGCCAATACAGGATTTTTGGCAGGACCCAGTGTGCTTGCAAACATGGCCATAGACGGCTGGATGCCGAATCGGTTTCGTCATCTTTCCACAAGGCTTGTCATTCAGAATGGTTTATTCCTGTTTGGTTTGTTCGCCATCGGCATTTTACTCTGGTGTGATGGCAAAGTGTCACTGCTGGTTGTTCTCTATAGTATTAATGTATTCATTACCTTTTCACTCTCTTTATTCGGCATGTGTGTTTACTGGGGAAAACAAAGGGAGAAAGCATCACCGCGGTGGTTTTGGCGACTTTCATTCTCTTTTTTCGCCTTTACCATCACGAGCACCATTCTTTGTATCACCCTCATTACCAAATTCCAGTCAGGCGGCTGGCTAACCGTTGTCATTACCTGCGGCGTTATTTTTATTTGCTCTCTCATCAAGCGGCATTACAACAAATTCAGCAAAAAATTAGCCCAGCTAGATATTCAGTTAAAACAACCTCTGGTTCATCCGCTGAATCAGGTTCTCATTGACACCCAGCAACCGACTGCCGTTATTTTGGTTGGGAAAAGTACGGGTGTTGCCATGCACACCTTGTTGAATGTCATTCGCATGTTTCCAAGACATTTTAAAAATTTTGTTTTTATCAGCGCTGGAATTGTTGATGTGGAAAGTTTTGCAGGTCAAAACTCTCTCGAACATATGCGCAGTGATGTGAATGAAAACCTGCAGTATTTTGTCGATTATTGTCATCAATATGGCATTGCTGCTGAGGCCTATGCCTCTTTTGGAACGGATACGGTGGAAGAATTAACCAAAATGGCGATCACCGTCGGCAAAAAATATTCCAATTGTATTTTTCTTCTCAAGCAAGATTATTTTTGAGCATGATAATTTCATCACCCGATTTTTACATAACGAAACACCTTTGACTGTGCAACGAAATCTTCATCTGGAAGGCAAGGAATTAGTGATTCTGCCGATGAGGATTCAGTAGTGATAGTCTTGCATCCTGTTTGTTCTGCGCCTTTGTTTTAACAAATAAAGCGCAGCGAGCCGGAGGCGAGTGAGCCATTGTTAAAACAAAGGCGCAGAACAAACAGGATGTTGCTATAAGCTAACGGAAATAACTTGAGGGGTGGCACAGGGTTATGCATTTTACGCGCGCAGCTTGCGAGCACGAAAAATGCATAACCCTGTGACAGGACCCCGAGGCACTAGTAGAGTGTTTCACTAATATTTAAAGGAGAAAATCAAATGGCTGTTATCACCTTAAACGGTTCCCCCCTCCACACCATAGGCACCCTACCCCCCATAGGCACATCCGCCCCAGATTTTATCGTTACAAAAACCGATCTCAGCGAAATCCGCCTATCCAACTACCGCGGCAAAAAAATTATTTTAAATATTTTCCCCAGTCTCGATACACCCACGTGCTCAGCCGCCATGCACAAATTTAATGAGGTTGCATCAGAACTCAGTCAAATATTGATTTTATGTATCTCGGAAGACTTGCCATTTGCCCAACAACGATTTTGCACAGCCGAACATTTACAAAATGTGCAACCGGTTTCTGTGTTTCGTAATCCTGAATTTGGTAAGCAATACGGTGTCACCATTATTGATGGGCCTTTAACCGGTCTGCTTTCAAGAGCGGTTGTCGTCATTGATGAACAGGAAAAAATTATCTATACCGAACAGGTAAAGGAATTATCAAACGAACCAAATTATGAAGCGATGCTGCGCGCTTAATTGCGCGAGCCTAATACTTGCCGATAATCCTGCAGGCCCTGCGCCTACAATGACAACATCAAATTCCATGCTTTCACGTGTCATATTATTTTCCTTAAATCATCTGAACCGCAATGGCCGTTGCTTCTCCACCGCCTATGCATAATGATGCAATGCCGCGCTTAAATCCATGTTGCTGTAATGCGGAAAGCAGGCTTACCAGTATGCGTGCACCACTCGCCCCAATGGGATGTCCGAGAGCAACAGCACCACCATGAACATTCATTTTTTCCCGGGGGATTTTCAAATCATGCATGGCAACGAGTGCGACTACCGCAAATGCTTCATTGATTTCAAATAGATCAACATCATTCACCGTCCAGTGAATTTTTTGCATTAGCTTTTGTATGGCATCAATGGGTGCGGTAGTAAATTCTGCTGGCGCTTTTGCATGTGCACTATGACCCATAATCGCGGCAATGGGTTTAATGCCGCGTTTTTCTGCTTCAGATAAACGCATCAAGATGAGAGCGGCAGCACCATCTGCAATGGAACTTGAATTGCCTGCTGTGACAGTTCCATCTTTCATGAAGGCAGGTTTCAGTGTGGGAATTTTTTCTGGATTGACGCTAAAGGGATGCTCATCATTTTCTATGCATTGTTCACCCTGTTTTGTTTGCAGTGTAAGTGGAGCAATTTCATGGGCAAAGATTTTTTCACGGATGGCATATTGGGCGCGTTCAAATGAACTGAGTGCGAAATCATCTTGCTGTTTGCGAGTTAATCCATATTGTTTGACAGTGCGCTCGGCAAAAACTCCCATGGCCTGACCTTTGTCATAGGCATCTTCAAGACCATCCCGCATCATGTGATCGACAAGTTCGCCATGACCAAGACGATATCCCTGTCTTGCTTTAAGCAGCATATAAGGAGCATTTGTCATGCTTTCCATGCCGCCTGCGACAATCACATCATTCGTACCAGTCTGAATCAT
>Ga0206990_1132_pt1 | contig 12283 bp, 5 predicted proteins | sample Alteio_BWMinCont_8_FD_153283 | JGI IMG/M metagenome (GOLD analysis project Ga0206990, IMG submission 153283) | Enriched cells from forest soil in Barre Woods Harvard Forest LTER site, Petersham, Massachusetts, United States -... | ecosystem: Environmental > Terrestrial > Soil > Temperate forest >... | reverse complement strand
GTTCAATACAATTAAAATCCATTATTGTCGGTATTATTGTATTAGCTTGTTTTTAGGCAGGCACAATTACTGCAAATAATATTGCCCGTTATGACGGTTGGAATTGGGATAGTGTCGGTTCCGGGCTTACAGGAGGCATAAATAATGTAGATGTATTATGTGTTTATAATGGCAAGTTATATGGAGGAGGAGGTTTTTTTTCTGCGGAAGGATTGCCTGCAAATAACGTAGCGGTATGGGATGGAAGCCATTGGGATACGGTAGGCAGCGGATTATCATGGTGTAGCGGCGGCCTGGCATGGGCTGATGCAATGGCTGTTTATAATGGCAAACTATATGTTGGCGGGGCTTTTTGTCATGCCGGAGGTATAAAAGCCAATAATATTGCCTGTTGGGACGGTAGCAAATGGGATTCTCTTTCATCCGGTATAAATGATAGTGTATATGCCCTTGCCGTATATAACGGAAACCTTTATGCGGGAGGCCAATTTACACGAGCAGGAAGCCAAACTGTGAGCAATATAGCCTATTGGGACGGTACAACATGGAATGCAGTTGGTTCAGGAACGAATGCACCTGTTCTTGCTTTAATGCAATATAAAAGTGCCCTTTATGCCGGAGGCGGATTTTCTACGGCGGGTGGTGTTACTGCACATTTTGTGGCAAGCTGGAACGGCACTATCTGGGTCGCCGCAGGTGCAGGGGTAACCGGTACCACAGGAGTAGAAGCCTTTTGTGTTTTTAACGGAATGCTTTATGCCGGCGGCCTTTTTAATAAATCTGGCAGCCTTACGGTAAACAATATTGCAACCTGGAACGGAACTGTTTGGGATACGGTAAGTATAAAAGGTATTAATAGTACCGTAGATGCATTTGCCGTTCTCGATTCTGCAGTATATGCCGGGGGGCAATTTACCCGTGCCGGCGAAGTAGCTGCATCTGATATTGCTGTCTGGGGTGGGAAAAGCCTTGGTGTAAATAATGCAACAAGTAAGATTAGTAATGTGGTTGTTTATCCAAATCCTACTAGTGGAAATTTTACGATTTCTGTTTTCGGCAAATCTGTGACCGCTTATCCATTGTCAGTAGAGATTTATAATGTACTTGGACAGCGCGTATATTTTCAATCGGGTATTCAACAGGCAACATTCAATATTGATTTAAAACACCAATGCGCAGGCATTTATTTCTTTCGTTTAGCAGATGAATCGGGAAGTCCTGTAAATCAAGGGAAAGTAATAATTCAATAAAATATTTGTCAGCATACCCAACATAGTTAAAAAATCAATCGTTAAGTATACTATAAGATGATAATGTACGTTATTACGATAGCTCAAAAAAATAGCCTAACTTCGTTGCAAAATATACTTTACAAAATACCGTCCGAAAAAGATACTATTTAACATCCCAATAGCCTGCCTCTAACATACTAAAACTACCAAAATGAAAAAAATAATTACCATACTTAGTGTGTTTTTTTTACTTTCGGGCACAGAAGGTTATTCCCAGACTGCTTCAACCAAAGGAACTGATTCAGGCAAAACTCAAAAGCAGCAAATGTCAATTAAATGGACTACAAATCCATTCGATAATCAAGTTTTTATAGAAAATAAAGGGCAATTTGACGGAGTTATCCCCGGTGCGCAAAAAGTGTACTATGTAGTTCGCATGGGAGATATTCAGGCTTTTTTTACTGCAAACGGAATTATATACCAGCTTAAGAAATATCCTCAAGCAGATCTATCGAAAGGACAAGACCCCGATGTGGGCGGGGAAGCCAAGCCAGTAATTGAATACGTGAATGCTGAGTGGAAAGGTGTAAATGCGAATACTAAAAGAGAAGGAGATGGAAAGCAATCGTTTTATTATACCTATCCTTCCGGCATCAGTGGAACAATAAAAACAGCTGTTTTTAAAAAAATAACCTATCGCAATTTGTATCCCGGTATCGATGTAGAATATTCCTTCAAAGAAGGGAAGCAGGGTATTGAATATAAACTTGTAGCTCACCCCGGGGCTGATATTTCTCTCGTTAAGTTATTATATAGCAAGGGTGTCAGCACAAGTAGAATCAATGCCGACGGAGATATTGAGGCGAAAACAAATATGGGTACGTTTAAAATGAGCTCGCCAAAAGGATTTTATGCCGACGATAATTCACCAATCCATGTGTCCTATTTGCTTAATGGTAATGAAGAATCTTTTTCAGTTACTAATCCGGATGTAAGAAAAACCTATATAATTGACCCCTGGGTGACGAACCCGCTTTTTACATCGGATGACAGAGCATACGATTTAGATTATGACAATCATGGAAATGTTTATGTTTATGGAGGTGATGCAAATCCATATCAGTTGGTAAAATTAAATAACCTAGGTGCAATTCAATGGGTATTTAATGCCACTACACTTACATCCTCTACCCGCTACTATGGTGACTTTGCTGTTGATAAAGTTACAGCCGAATCATACCTGGTTGAAGGATGGAATGCCGGCGGGGGAGGGGCCAGGGCTGAAAAGGTAAATACGAATGGCATATTAGTAGCTACATTTGGAGGTAACCCGGAATTTGGCGAAATGTACAGGGTTGAATATGATGCCTGCAACAGGGATGTGGTTGTGGGAGGTGGTGGTACATCGCAACCCTATCAGGCTTGTGTTTTAGATACTAATATGGTTAGTATTAACCCTGTTAATGTGGAAAGTGTTGGAACCGGTTACCATGACATGGCCCTGATTGCTATTGACCCCTCTGGAAACACTTGCTATATGGGTACAACACAATCGTTAATTTATACCACCATAGAAAATAATTATTTGCTGAAACTTCCGCTGCCAGCTTTAACTCCTGCCATACTTAACCTTTACGATGGATTATCTTTTCATGAAATAAACAGTGTGTTTTATACTGCCGGTACCGATAATGGCTTTAATGGAATGGCCGCTAGTCCTAACTGGCTTTACCTATATAGCGGAGATACTTTAAGGCAATTGAATAAAACTACCGGGGCATTAAACAGATTGAGACCCCTTAATCGCCGCCTTTATAATTATCATTGGGGAGGGTTAGATGTAGATGCTTGTGATGATATTTATATTGGTTATAGAGACAGTATTAAAGTTTTTAATTCTACTTTACAGCCCGAAGATAGTCTTGCATTGGGGGCAGCAACCGATACCGTTTTTGATTTGCGCCTTGGCCAGCACGGGGCATTATATGCCTGTGGGATAGGTTTTGTCTCACAAATAGTTAACCCCATTACACCCAATCTTATTTCATCAGCTGCAGGAACCCCGAGTTCTTGTTCGGCCTGCAATGGAACAGCAACTGTTAATATTAATTGCGGCATATCGCCCTTTTCATTCCACTGGAGCAACGGCAATACAAACCAAACCGATACCGGCCTGTGTGCAGGGGTATATACGGTAACTGTAACGGATGCATCCTGTCCTCCGAATATTGATTCAGTAGTGGTAACGGTAAACGGGGAAGCCGGATTTTCTGCTACGGTGATTGATACCAACCCAGATTGTGCAGCCCGGAAAGGCAGTGCGTATGCGAAGGTAGTGGGAGGACATCCGCCATACACCTATGCATGGAGCAATGGCTGTACTACCCAGAAAGATACCGGCCTTGTGGCAGGAACCTATTCCTGTACGATAACCGATAATATAGGATGTAAAACATTTGTTTCAGTAGTTCTTAGAAACCCGACGGCGCCGCACGTAACGGTGGCCCCTGCCTTAGACAGTATTTGTGCGGGAGGTAATATATCGCTGCTGGCATCCGGTGCGAAGACATACAGCTGGACGCCCTCTGCGGGACTGACGTGTAATAATTGTGCAAACCCGACGGCCTCCCCGACGGTGACAACGACATATACAATAACGGGATCCGATTCCTTAGGGTGTACGGATGTAGTGACGGCGACAATAAAGATAAAACCCGGGCCACATCCGATCATAACGGGACCTGATTCAACCTGTAACGGCACGACGGTGACCTTAAATGTAACAGGAGGGCTGACCTATGAATGGTTCCCGAGCGGATCGACGACCACGTCTATTTCATTTGTTGCATCGAGTACCCAAACGATTACGGTGCTGGCAGCGAATGGGAGCTGCAGCCATGATACGACCTTTGTGCTGACGGTAGTACCGGACCCTACGGCATTCATAACGTGGAGCAGGGATAGTGTCTGTTCGGGAGACAGCACAACCCTGGAAGGAGCCACGGGGCTGAGATATAAATGGGAGCCCGGGAACCTGACGACAGCAGAGATCCACGTGAGGCCGCTGACGACAACGATATATACCTTGTATACGTACTCATCATCGTGTATAGATTCTGCTAAGCAAAGGATTTCGATCATACCTGCAATAACAGGAAGCATAAGTACGAATGTGGACAGTATATGCCCGGGAGGGTCAGCCATACTAAGCGCCAAAGGCACAGGAGGGCAGGCGACCTATAAATGGAGCCCCGGAGGAGCAACGACCTCAAGCATAACAGTGACCCCGCCGGTAACGATGACCTATACAGCGGAAGTGTGCGGGTTGTGCGATACGTTACAGGAACATATCACAATAACAGTAGTGCCTGTACCGGCGCCTGTAATTAACGGTACCAACTGGAAGTGTAAAGGAGTGAGAGATACGCTGACGGTGATCAATACGAATGGCCCTGCAACCTATGTATGGAGCAACGGTAAAACAACGAGTTCATATACCACCGGATTTATAGAAGCTGATTCAATAGTAACGGTAACAGCTTATAATAAGCTGGGGTGCCGTCATGATACAACATTTACGATCACCTTACGGACCCCGAATAAGGTAGGTGTGAGTGCTCCTAAAATTTTCTGTGCGGGCCAACAAGTTTGTATTTGGGCAACCTATACGGGTAGCCCTTCTCCATCGAGCTTTTTATGGTCACCCGATGGACAGACTACGGATACTATATGCGTAAGCCCTACGGATACCACAAGCTATAACGTAACTGTTTCCAACGGATGTAAAGCGAGCAAGTCGACGGAACTGACGCCGAATTATCCGAACCTGAACGCCTGCTGCAACCAAACGCTGACAGTGTTGAATGATACATTGACGCCCGGAGAAGCGATCATGGTAGCCAGCGGTAATTCAAGATCATATAGTTGGTCTCCAGCAGTAACCTGTTTAAATCCTCCGTTGTGCGATTCAGTGCAGGTATCACCAAAGATAACCACGACCTATACTGTAACGGGAGTGGATTCTAATGGCTGTTCAACAACGGCGCCTGTAACCATCAATGTGGAGGTGCCTTGTTTCAACCCGATCATACCAAACGTGTTTACACCTAGCAATGGAGGGATGTTAGGATTGGATAAAGTATTCTACATTAAAACGGATAATATTGCTGCCTGGTCGATTACGATATTTGACCGTTGGGGCAAAACCATGTATAACTCAACAGACCAGTATAAGTATTGGGATGGAACCACCGGAAGCGGAGGCCAGGCCCCTGCCGGAGTATACTATTATATTATCACAGGCACCTGCCAGAATACAACCTATAAGAAAGACGGATACCTTCAGTTGATAAGGTAAACCAAAAGTAATATGTAAAAGTAAAAACCCTGTCTCGCTCAAAGTAAGACAGGGTTTTTCATTACAACCCTTCCCAAATGCACCCAACACTTCTTAATCCGGGTTCGTTTATATTATTGTGAACAGTCCCCAAAAAAGATATTTGGGTATTTTATATTTAAATAAAGTTTAGCAACGATGGTAATTACCACTCACTTGTTGGAGAAATACCTTAGGATATGTAGTATCTTCTTTTTATTGTTGCCATTTCATACTAGTGTAAGTGGGCAAAGTAGAAAGGGAGCTAATAAGAGTTGGACTGTTACTAAACCCTTTCAGCGTGATGTTTTTATAGAAAACAAAGGACAATTTTCGGAAGAAGAGAAGAATGCGGTGGGTAGCCCGATCCTTTATTTTACACATAAAGGAAGCCTTTATCTATATTTTACCCCATCGGGATTAATTTTCCGTAACGATAGCATTTATCAAACCAAGAGTGATAAAATAGCTGATAAGGATGACGGAGATAAAGATGAGATGCGTAATTTACAAGTAAAGCATCTGTTTACAAAAATGCAATGGTTGGGTTGCGATCCCGCTGCAAGCATAGAAGTGGAAAATGAAACACCCGATTATTTTACTTTTCCTAATGGTGAAGATAAAACCGGGAAGTCGGGTATTAGGGCACAGGCATGGACAAAACTTATTTATAAAAATATTTACAAGGGTATTGATGTTGAATTTTATTATCCTGAAAAAGGCGGAATAGAATACAATATCATTGTTCATCCCGGTGCCGATCCTTCATTGGTTAGCATTTTATATTCGGGTTCTTCGGTGGCTTTAAGCGGCAAAGACATGAAGATCAATACCGGCTGGGGGGAAATTACCGATCATGCACCAAGCGCAAAAGATGCAGATGGAAATTCAATTAGTACTGCCTTTGCCATTAACGGAAGTACAGTTTCATTCATTACCGGGAAATATAACAAAAGTAAAACGCTTGTAATCGATCCCTGGATGCAGGCCACTGCCCTGGGAGCCACAAACCATGCCTATGACCTTGGGTATGACTACCAGGGCAATGTTTATATTTATGGGGGAGGAGTTACCAGTTTTTACGAATTACAAAAATATAACAGTGTAGGCACTTTATTATGGACATTCATTAACACTAATTTTACCTATTGGCATTGGGTAGGCTATGATTATGGCGGCATGACGGTTGATCATAAAACAGGTACTTCATACATGTGCGAAGGATACAATACAACTACCGGTTGTAACGTTGTGAAAGTAAACTCCAATGGTTTGCAGGGTGCCTTATTTACCGGAGGTGTAATTCAGGAAATGTGGAAGATAGGATATGACGAATGCAGCAACCAATTGGTTATTGCTACAGGCGGGTACGCTACTGCCCAGGCCGCTTTGTTAGATACCAACTGCACCACACTGCAACCTGTAAATGCTTTGGGCTTAGCCCTGCCGCAGGACCAGGTGCTGGTTGGTTTCGATAATGCCGGACAATGTTATATGGCCACAGGCCAACGGGTAAGCGGCCCAAGCCCCGACAGCAATTTTCTTTTCAAAATGCCATTACCTTCCTTAACTCCTAAAACCTATGGCGTTCCCGATCATCATAATTTTGTTGAAGTTTCAAACGTTAGTTATTACCCCGTATGGAACACAGCCCCTACCTTGAGGATTGGTTTTGGATTTAACGGGCTTGCCGCAAATTCAAAGTTTGTTATTACCTATGATGGAGGTAAAATGAGGAAATGGAATGCCGCCGCCGGAACCGTAGAAGATTCCGCCATAGTAAGCGGAACATCGTATGCCTGGGGCGGGCTTGATCTAGACTGTGCAGGAAATATTTATTGCGGAAATTATAAATCAGTAAGTGTATATGATTCTGCTATGCATCCTCTTGGAAACATTCCTTTGGTTGATACGGTCTATGCGGTATTGGAATCTCCCGGTGGAAATATTTATGCCTGTGGAACCGGATTTGTATCTTCTGTTGCGAATAATGTTTTTACACCCACACCCGATTCTCTTTACATAACAAAGTCAAACGTCTGCACTCCTTGCAGCGGTACCGCCACAGCCATTCTTAACGGGTGCAGCAGCAGTTCAGCTCATCTCAGTTATTTGTGGAGCAATGGAAAAACCACGCAAACCATTTCAGGCTTATGTCCGGGTACTTATTCAGTAACCGTTACACTGGGTTGCCTTTTATCATACAAGGACAGTGTTCATATTATTGCCGACTCCACGATCAACGTAGTTATTGCTCCCAGTAGCGACACGATATGCCAGGGTTCTTCAATAGGCCTGTTGGTAACCGGAATTGGTGGTACATATTCCTGGGCGCCTCCTGCCGGGTTAAGTTGCACCAATTGTATTAATCCTGTTGCATCTCCAACAGTAACTACCGAGTATACTGTTACTGTAACCAATCCTTGTGGTAGCGCTACGGGCAGTTGTACCGTTTTTGTTAATCCTGCTCCTGTAACATCTTTCTTTGCTGATATTACGCAAGGTTGCGCCCCTTTATGTGTTCAGTTCAGGAACCGCAGCACTATTTCATCGGGGAGGATCATACAATGGAACTGGACGTTTGGCAATGGCGACTCCTCCCATTCAGAAGATCCTATCTATTGTTATAAGGATACGGGTAAATATATGGCATCACTTACAGCCACCTCGGACAAAGGTTGCAGCACTACATTGGAGGTTTCTAAAATGATCACTGTATTCAGTAAGCCGGTGGCAAATTTTATTTATTCTCCTCAACCTGTCACTATTTTAGACCCGGTTGTGCAATTTACCGACGAAACAAAAGATGCTAACGGAATAGCTTACTGGTTATGGAACTTTGGAGACGGCTGCGCTCCCGATGCAGAAAACAGATTGAGAAACCCCGGCCATACATACCAGGACACAGGTATGTACTGTCCTCAGTTAGTGGTTATAGATAATAAAGGTTGTACCGATACAATAACCAGTTGCCTGGATGTGGAACCTATTTTTACCTTGTATATCCCCAGTGCTTTTTCACCCAATGGAGATGATGTTAATGATATTTTTTCTGCCAAAGGGACGTATGTAAAAAGTTTTGAAATGTATATTTTCGACCGGTGGGGAATGGAGCTATATCACACTACCGATATCAACAAAGGATGGAATGGCATTGTTAAGGGAGGTCATGTGATTTGCCAGGAAGATTCCTATGTTTATGTGATTACGGCTACCGACTGGAGTAACAAAAAATACTTTTACAGGGGAGAATTCACCTTGCTTAAATAAGTGGCAGGTATCTTTGTAGCTTTATTTAAATAGCGGTAGTTGCGAACGTTTTAAAATACGGCAGCACAATAAAGTAACATCGTCCATATATTCCTTTTTGCCTTTATATACCGTTAGTGTTTCAGCAATTTTATCATTCACTTCTTTTGCCGTGATACCTGAATTGGCAAGGGTAATAAATAGGTCAGTCAGCTTTTCAATGCCAAATTCCTCATCGTTTTCATTTTCCAGTTCAGTGATACCATCTGTATAGGCCAGTAAAGATGCAGGCGCCGCAATAGCTATAATACCTTCTTTCAGGTAAGGTATTTCAGGAAGCATACCCAGGGCAGGCCCGCCCGATTTCAGCAGGTTTACGGTGTTTTCCATGTAAAGTATAGGGGGATAATGCCCGGCATTTACATAGTTTAATGTTTGAGTAAGCCGGTTGAATTTGGCAATAAAGAAGGTTATAAAACTTTCCCCCTTTGCCGTTTCCATTACATTGTGGTTAAGCTTGGTCACTAATTCCGTAAGCGAGTTTGTCTGTTCAATTTGAGCATGAAGGCTTGCCTGGAAGTTACTCATAAGCAAAGCAGCTGCCACTCCTTTGCCCGATACATCTGCAATACAAAAAGCAAATTCACTTTCGTTTAACGGAATGAAGTCATAATAATCTCCGCTTATTTCGTGAAAGGGATGGTAATACGCCGCCACATCAAGCTCGTCCGTATGCGGCAGTATGGATGGAACAAGAATAGACTGTATTTCTTTTGCCAGGTCCAACTCATGTTTTAATAATGCCTGGTGAATATTTTCTTTGGCGAGTTTTTTATTTTCAATGGCTACCACCAATATATTGGTGAGCGTTTGTATGTACGGTAAATGTTTAAGTGCAGATCCCGTTCCTTTTCTGCCTTCCTTCAGGTCGCCTAAAAATAAATATGCTAAAGGGCTTTCTTTATGGTATACCGGGACAACAATATCGAGGACGCATCCATGAGGCCAGGCATCCTTATGCACCTGTGCAATTTCCCTTATTTTTGAATAGCCTTTAGCCCTTTCAATCGTAAATTCCAGGTTGTCCTGTTCTATTCCGTAGCTGAGTATGCATCTCCAGTTCCCGTCGTGGCTCAGAAGCAGCAACCTCCCGATGTTCAATTTATTTTCAAGTACATCCCTGTATATGTCGAGAAGCCCGCTGATAGAAGTATTCAGGTTAATATTCTTGGTAAGCTCAAATAAAGCATTCAGCTTTTCATCGGAGATATCCGGCGTGTTTTCATTGGACAGTTTCCTTTTTTCCGGCATTGGTATTTTCCTAAATTTTAATTTCTGATTCTACTTTTAACAGGCTCCACGCTTCCGGTTTGTTACTGAATAGGATTTTTGTCTTTGCCCAGGTTTCTTTAAAGAGTTCCGAGTTCCGATAGTTCTCAAGGTCTTCTTCTGAATTCCAGATGCTGTAAGTAAAGAAAAGGTTGGTTGCGTTGGCTCCGGCAAGCAATTCTAATCCTTTGCAGCCTTCAAAGCCGGCAATCTTATCACGGGTTGAATTAAACAAACGGAGAAAAGCATCTACTTTCGCCTGTTCAAATTCCATCTTAACGATACGTACTATCACAATTGCTTTTACGCTTTTACTTGTGAACGGATAATATTAAGAGCTCCGCCAGCTTTAAACCACTCTATCTGGTTTTCGTTGTAGCTGTGGTTTAATTTTATGTTATCCTGGCTTCCGTCTTTATGGTTTAGCACCATGGTAAGCGGAACTCCCGGAGCAAATGTAGTTAAGCCAAGCACATCAATGGTATCATCTTCGCGGATCTTATCGTAATCATTTTTATCGGCAAAAGTAACGGCCAGCATACCTTGTTTCTTCAAGTTGGTTTCATGGATACGGGCAAAAGATTTCACCAGTATTACCCGTACACCAAGGAAACGCGGCTCCATAGCGGCATGTTCGCGGGAACTGCCTTCGCCATAGTTTTCATCGCCTACTACTACTGTGCCTGTGTGCGCTGCTTTGTAAGCCCTTTGCACGGCAGGAACAGAGCCGTATTCACCTGTCAATTCATTCTTTACTGAATCCGTTTTTCCATTGAAACTGTTCATGGCGCCAATCAGCATATTGTTCGATATGTTATCCAAATGCCCCCTGTATTTAAGCCATGGGCCTGCCATAGAGATATGGTCGGTAGTGCACTTGCCTTTTGCCTTTATTAATAAACGTAAGCCTTTCAGGTCAATTCCTTCCCAAGCCCCAAATGGCTCAAGCAGCTGGAGCCTTTGTGAATCGGGCGATACAAGCACTTGTACCTGGCTTCCGTCTTTAGCCGGTTCCTGGTAGCCCCTGTCCTTCACATCAAATCCCTTTGCAGGAAGCTCGATGCCGGTGGGTTCAGGGAGTTTTATCTTTTCACCTTTATCATTCGTAAGTGTATCTGTCAGCGGATTAAAGGTAAGGTCGCCCGCAATGGCAAGCGCAGTAACTAATTCAGGAGAGGATACAAATGCGTGTGTATTCGCGTTCCCATCATTTCTTTTGGCAAAATTGCGGTTGAATGATGTCAGGATGGAATTCTTTTTATCCGGATCTTTAGTGTGACGAGCCCACTGACCTATGCAAGGCCCGCATGCATTGGCGAGAACTACCCCGCCCAGTTTTTCGAACCATTGCAGGTAGCCGTCCCTGTCAACAGTATAGCGCACCTGTTCAGAACCGGGGGTAACCGTGTATTCCGATTTGGTTTTCAATCCATGCTCTACGGCAAATTTGGCGAGTGATGCAGCCCTGCTGATGTCCTCGTACGATGAGTTGGTGCAGGAACCTATCAATCCTACTTCCAGTTCTTTCGGCCAGCCGTTGTCTTTTACGGCCTGTGCAAATTGAGAGATAGGCCATGCCAGATCGGGCGTGTATGGCCCGTTTACATGTGGTTCAAGTTTGGAGAGGTCAATTTCTATAACCTGGTCAAAATATTTTTCAGGAGTTTCGTATGCTTCTTTATCTCCCTTCAGGTGTTCTGCAACGCCGTCAGCAAGTGAGGCGAGGTCAGCCCTGCCGGTTGATTTCAGGTAATCTGACATTTTAGAATCATAGGTGAAGATAGAAGTGGTAGCCCCGATCTCAGCGCCCATATTGCAAATGGTGCCTTTACCGGTGCAGGATATTGATTCAGCGCCCGGCCCGAAGTATTCCACAATGCGGTCTGTTCCGCCTTTAACGGTAAGGATTCCGGCTACTTTCAATATTACATCTTTAGCTGATGTCCAGCCGCTGAGCTTGCCGGTGAGCTTCACACCAATGAGTTGAGGGAATTTAAGTTCCCAGGGTAATCCTGCCATCACGTCGCAGGCATCGGCTCCGCCAACACCAATGGCGATCATTCCAAGTCCGCCTGCATTAGGCGTGTGTGAGTCAGTT
>Ga0206990_1129_pt2 | contig 12291 bp, 9 predicted proteins | sample Alteio_BWMinCont_8_FD_153283 | JGI IMG/M metagenome (GOLD analysis project Ga0206990, IMG submission 153283) | Enriched cells from forest soil in Barre Woods Harvard Forest LTER site, Petersham, Massachusetts, United States -... | ecosystem: Environmental > Terrestrial > Soil > Temperate forest >... | reverse complement strand
TTTCCTCATTCAAATTCGCCGAAGAGTCAGACAGTGAAGACGAATACGAGTCTGATAGGGAAATTTTCGAGCAATTAACAAGTCTGGTTTCTGAAAAAGCACCAGATGAAATTATTGAGAAGGAAGAAATTCGTCCCTTAGTCTGCCATACATTGCAAGATCTTGTTAATCGCAAACAGATTTCGCGCGAAGACCGCCTTATATATACCGTTGCGGAGATAGGGAGAGCCGAAGGAGAACTTGTCGTAGAGGGGGTATCTTATTCTCTTCGTACCTATGATGAAGTGCAAATCTTCTTGTCTACCATTTGCGGGATAGAGATTTCTGCCGATAACGTGAAAAAGAAAGTACATCGGACGAGGGAGAAGTTGCGCACATATCCGGAACTCGTAACTGCGTTCTACAACCAATGATCTTTTTTCACCACACATGAATGTCCTTCCCATTTGCTTAATAAGAACCGAGTCCCGCTGCAATGCGGGATTCTTTTTGCCCGCACTTAGGGGGACCCACGCCATGACTGTTATCAAGTGTACTTTCTTCACTATTATACCTTTCCAACCTCACGCCGCTCCATATTTTTTATGCCCAGAGAAACCATATTTTTCCACTGCAAAGCAGCCTTACCTATTACCCATCTACCCTACGATCATCTGCCTTACCATGCTTCTTTATTACCTATCCTGAAAATCTCCCCCACATCCCCTCGTATCTTTGTAGTCAATGAAACCCCTAAGTTGGAACGAGATCAAGCAGCGTGCGCAACGCTTCGTCGCCATCTGGCAGGACGAAACCAGCGAAGACGCAGAAGCAAAATCCTTTTGGGATGCTCTCTTTGAAGTCTTTGGTGTACCACGCAAGCGTTATGCTACCTTTGAAACGAAGGTCACAAAAAACAATCATTTTTAATCAGATCATACTATGGGCAGAGAAATTTCAATCTTTTCAGACTATCATCAAAAGGAAAACTCACTTACAAATTATTGCGGGTTATTGATGAAATTGCTATATCAAGACAGTCCGAGAAAATTTGAGGAGCTTCTTGCCGCGATAGTCAAGACCGAGGCTGATTTAATTGTGGGACCGATATTTGAACAGCAGATAAAGAGAGAAAAAAGCATCCCGGATTTAGCAATTACCCAGAAATCATTCTCCGTATTTTTCGAGACAAAAAGATCGGACTGGTTTTACGACGATCAGATAAAAAGACATTTTCAAAGTTTCGATCAGATTACCAAAGAGAAGGTGCTTATTCTCCTTTCAAACTTTGAGCAGGACGATCTTATAGAACATTTTAAGAAAAATATCGAAGACGCCCGGAAACACAATATCATCCTGCAACCCTTATCCTTTGAAGATCTGATAGCTGCCCTTGAAGCAGTTTGCGATTCGGAATATTTGAAAAACCTGCTTAACGAATTCAAAACATATCTCGATAGAGGTGAATATTTACCACGATGGAGATATTTACTTGATGTTGTCAATTGCGCTCAGTCTATGGATGAGATAGCGGACAATGTTTATATCACAGCCGATATTGGTGGTGCCTATAGCCACAGAAGAGCAAAGTATTTTGGACCTTATTCCCTAAAGAAAGTTAGAACTATTTATGAGATCAAAGCGCTCGTTAGAATAGAAAAAAATCTTAGCGCTGGTAGTGTGAAATGGAAAAACATTAAGGAGGAGGATAAAAATCTGATTGTTGAAGCGCAAAAGAAGTTACGAAATTGGCCTAGAAAAGTAGCCGAGAATGTATCCGTACCGTTGCAAGTGTTCTTGCTTCAAAATGGGGTTGCAACTGATTTTACCAAAATGACTCCTGGTGGGATGCAACAATCAAAGAAGTATTTTTGGGATATTGCAACAAACTGTAGAAATTCTAGGTCTTTGGCAGAAAAATTGAACGGGAAAATATGGGGTGATTTTGAATAAAGTTAAACCTTATATCTATTCTCGTTTATCTGGGTCCTCTCGTGCCATGGTATCAAGTATTGTTTTGGCGAGTTCTTTAGTATCGGGTGGAAAATCTTTTTCAATTATCCATCGCAAGTAGTCAGGCTCAGTCTTTGCCTTCTTATCCTGATGTTTTCCGAAAGCAAAAATGTAATCGCCATCCTTGTCGATGGAAAATTTTCTCGACACGTCGGCGCGCTGCCTGTCGTAGTTACTGTATCGCGCAAGCTCCTCTCGGTTCTTTGGAAAGTCATCGTACCTATTACGCTGCGCCTTGAACACATCAATCGTTGCCCGCACATCTGCCATTGCACCATGAGCATCTTTATGCTCTCCTCCCGTATAGAATTTTACCGCATCAGATAGGGTTCGCCCTTCTCTCCGCTTGAAAACTGTAAAGGCGTCAAAGAAAAGTACGTCCGTTAAATCGAGATGATGACCTACACGCAAAAATTCATTGTATAGTAGTGGTATGTCATACGAAATTGAGTTGTAACCCGCCAGATCGCAACCCGAGATCATGCCTATTATTGCAGGTACTATCTCGATCAACTTTGGCGAATTAGCTACTTGCTCGTCCGTGATGCCGTGCACGTCGCTTGCGGCTTTCGGAATTAGCATTTCCGGATTTACCAAGCTATGGAATTCCGATTCTTCATCAAAGAATTTCTTGACTATAGCGATTTCAACAATCCTATCGTTCAGCACATCGGTGCCGGTGGTTTCAAGATCAAAAAAACAAACGGGCTTTATCATTTTTTTAAGATGGAAGCTAAACGTTGCAACCCGAAAGGTTCGTTTCGTATAGTCCCTGACGCAACAATCAAAAGATCTTGCTAATTTACTTCTTCCCTTGTTTCATGAGGTATTCATTGGCTCCATTATGATAACTAAATTTTCAGGTTGAATTCTTCAACTCCACGCAACTACATAACTTCCGTACATCCATTGTCATCGGCTCTATCCTATCTATCCTGAAAACATTCCTCCTGTCTCCCCGTATCTTTGTAGTCAATGAAACCCCTAAGATGGAAATAAAGGCAATTCCTGATATACGGAAGACTACCATCATTGAAGCTGTCAATACAGGCACGCTTGCTATTTTTACAGGTGCTGGAGTCTCTCGTCTAATGGGATGTATGGGCTGGCAGGATTTATCCTACAAACTACTCGATTCTGCATTTGTGCTTAAAGACAAAGCTGGCAGTTCACTGCTCGATTGGAGGGTAATTGATGACCTAAAAGCACGAGGCGAACATAGAAAATCAATAACGATCTGTGATTCGATTTTTACATCGAATGGGCATCACGACGAATTTATGAAAGTATTTAGCGATGCTCTCACTTCAAAACCGTCTCACTGCCTTCTCCAGCCGTCTGAAAACATCTATCATGAATTAAACCGACTGCATGGCTGCCACATCACGACGAATGCGGATCCGATTTTTCAAAGCTCTGTTTCTTTTAAGGAAGTTATTACTGGTAAGGATATTCAAGATGGCATTATCAGGGATGAACTCGACCCCCTAACATTATATCCGTTACACGGACTCATGGCAAAGCCCGACTCTCTCGTCTTTACACTTCCTGACTATCTGCGGTTTTATAGGGATAAAAAAATTCAGGACTTCCTGAACATGGTATTTTCCAAGTATACAGTACTCTTTGTCGGATACGGACTTTCAGAACTCGAACTTCTGCAATATATTTTGCCAGAACGCGGCGGTCTTCCGAAAAGATTTTGTCTGCAGGGTTACCGCAGGGGTGAGGAAAAAATAGCCGATGCGGAACAGATGTTTTATGACGTGATGGGCATAACCCTCGTTCCTTTTGAACTTGACGTAAACGGATATGCTCAACTCTTCACAGTAATCAGGGAATGGGCTGACAATGTTACTGTAGGGTCAAAGTATATCCCAAGTACGTATAAAATTATTGATGAATTCTTAAAATCGATTTGAGCGCGGAAACATTTGAAAATATCGTTGCACGGCTGAACAGCGACCCAACATTCAAAGATTATTTCCTGAAGGAAGCGATCCGAGAAGGCAAGGAGTTGAAGTTAGTCCACCGCTTACGCGAAGTAGGTTTCTTCAAACCGACTGACGGACTTTACCCAAAAAAAATGGAAGACGGCTACAGTATTCCTTATTGGGATGTGGGTGAATTTCTGATACAAACGGCGAAAACAAATCAGTCAAAACCGGATACGTCCATTACGGCAGATCTTAAAGCTATCATCGAAGAAGTTCTCGCTTTTGACTTTGGAGAATACAGGAATTTTTATGTCGATACTGTTCTGATCGACATAATCTTTAGGCTACCCATAAACGAAATCAAAACAGATTACATTGAGCATTTAAGGGTCTTCTTTGAAAAAGGATGGCGGCAAACGACCGTCAGCCCACGGATTGGAGGGCTTGTTCTCCCACGGCTTATTGCCGAAACAGACAGGGAAAAAATTCTGGCTGTCCTTAGGATTATTCTTGATTATTCGCACAGATCGTACGAAAAGGATAAGACCATCGAATCTATTATGGATGAGTTTTGGCTGAAAGACGCGTTGGATAAAACCAAAGATGGAATTCAAAAACTCTGTGGTGCAGAAGCAGCTGACATTGGGATAGAAATTATTAAGAGATTACACAACCTGGACGAGTCAGAATTTAACATCGTATGGGTTCCGTCGATTGAAATGTCCAGTCAGATTTCCTTTGCGGAAAGATATGATTATCAACTTGTTTCATTTGTGCGTGATATGCTCATTGGTTCGGGTTTTGCGTCAATTTCCAAAACCATCCAAGAGTTAAAAGATTCGCCAATTCCCGTTCTGCGAAGGATGGCCTTTCATGTGATAGCGGAAAGATATGATGACTTCAAAGCGCTACTTTGGCAGAAGGATTTCAACCCATTGGCAGATAGCTCATGCTCTCACGAGATAATGCGATTATTGGAAAAGAACGCTGCATTATTTACGCCAGAGCAACTAAAATCAATGTCCGACCATATTGAAGAGCATGAATTTTTAACTGTCAATGAAGACAAAGAAAAGAATCTGGTTTACATATCATACAAGAAGAAGTCTTGGTTAAAGTTGTTACTACCGTCTGGGGATGTGGGGATCAAAGAAAAATATGATACATATGAAAAGACGTACCCAGAGCCTATAACTGAGGCTGACAGTTTCCCTATTTACATGTCTCCCATGACCCGAATCGGACATGTGTCAGAAGAAGAGCTATCACAGAAAAATGACGAGGAATTAGTAGAATATCTTAATCAAGAATCAGGAGCAGATACGTTAGATGATTCAAGAAAGATGAGCAAATCTGACGCGCTTACAAATTTGGTTCAGAAAGATCCGCAGCGTTTTATTTCAGGGTACAAAATATTTATCACACTCGATGCGGCGTACCACTATGCAATTGTTCGGGGAATCAATAACGGTCTCAAAGATGGAAAAAGAATCGAATGGATGGGCTTTATCTCCTATATGAATAGCTTATTCTCAAAAGATCATGATTTCGGTGTACAAGCAAAGGGGTATAATTACAAGAACTGGTTGATCGGTGATGTAGCCGGTGTCTTTAGTTTTGGTTCGAATAATGAGGAGTTAGGTTATCCTGCTGATTTATTACCTCAGGTTGAGGATATCCTTCTGTCACTTTTTGATTATGCCGAAAACGATTATTATGATATGCGGGATGTCGTGACTTCTGTTCTCAACTCAACACATGGCAAAATATTCGGAGCATTGATAGTTCGCTCGTTAAGATACTACAGAGGATTCAAAAAGTCCGAAGATTACCCCGGATGGTCTGAGAAAACCAAGCTCAGATTTATTACTGCCATCGAAGACAAGAATCCACAATCCCCGGATGCCCGGGTCATACTGGCAGAATATCTGCCGCAATTATTTTTTCACGTTGATAAAGATTTCGTCATCTCCCGATTAGATGATATATTTCTCACGGAAAATGAGAGCGTTTGGCGAGACACTTTCGGTGCATATCTGGTGACGTGCAACGTATACGATGAACTGTTTAAACTACTAAATGAAAAAGGCTTTTATCAGCGAGCCATTGCGAGTATTACGGAAAGAAATCCGCGAGAGAAGCTTATGGATCATATCGTTATCGCATACCTCAATGGACTCGATACTGATGGTGAGCCTCTAATTACCACAATACTCAATAGCAGAAATTATAATGATTTTTCGCGCATCATTCATTTTATCGCGTGGAGTGAGATAAGCTCATTGAAAGATTACCGGAAAAAAGTTATCGAACTCTGGGATAGGATAAACGAGATACTCGATGCCGAAACAAACAGGGTCAAGGAATATTACGATGCTAAAGGAAGGTTGCTTCTATGGTTTAGGCATTTCTCATTACCTGACGAGGAAGTCAAGAAACGTATTCTTCACACGATACGAGGAATGAAAGACGACTTTACAATCTCACGCTTCTTAGAGCTTCTTGTGAAATTTATAGAAACTGACTTACGCGATGTCGTTGATATTTTCAAATGCTTTCTTGAACAGGGTATCTATCCTTATTATCCCGACAAGAGCGTAACACTTATTTTTGAAGCAGCATTAACGAACGGATTCAATGACGATGCTCAAGAAATTCTCAATTATTATAGCTCAAGAAACATACACGGGCTTAAACCTATTTGGGACCGTTATAACCCAGGTTAGCATTTAATTATCAGCACACGATCATGGCAAAGAAGAAAATATCCACCAGATTGATTTTCCCGAATTATGGACTCATGTGGCGAAGGGACTATGCAGATTCAGTCAGGGGTAGGACCACACGAAGTGGGACGAGAGGCAAGTTGCGGGTGTTTCTGTTGGGCATTAACCGGAAAAAGAAAAGGAAGGAAAAATGGGCGGATTTTAGAGAACAAATTGGGGTTTATGCGCTGTACGATAAGGAGGAGAGGATTATCTATGCAGGATTGGCAGGCAAGGGAAACAAAAATAGTGGCAATCTATACGACCGTCTAAACAGCCATTTTAATAATGATACTGAAAATCGAATCCGGTATTTTAGCTGGTTTGGTCTGCGGCAAGTAAATGATTCAATGTATCCAGCATATCTTGATAAGGAAGAGAAAAAAATTATTCATCGTTTGGAAGGAATTTTTAAGTCCGAAAAGTATACTTTTAAGAAAGGAATGCTTTTGCAACACCTTGAAGCATTGCTGATCCAAATAGTTGAGCCAGTCATTAATAAAAGAGGTGCTGACTGGAGAGGTAGTGAGCGTTATTTCCAATATGTACCCGATCATGCTAAAGAACCAACAATGTCTGAAGTCTTAACCGCAATCAAAACCTTACGGAAGGAAGATGAGATAAAGTGATAACAATTCGAAGCGCAAGATCGAACATCAATGATTATAGTATTTCTTGAGTTGCGGTGCCCGATATATCGCGCCGAGCAGGACCAGTTCTACAATGATCTCTTTGTAAATCGTAAAAATTGCCGCGATTGATTCTACCGTTGTCGGTGGTGGCTCGATCTTGTCTTCATTTACAGCGCCAACAGTTGATTCGACACAAAGAGAATATTGCTTGCATTCGACGCCGTCAACTGTTTTATCTACTATTGGAAGCAACGCGAATCCATATCTTCCGCATAATGTCTCCACTGCCTCGATCAAGTACGGATTTTCTCTCAGCCGATTTTCCAGTACTTTATTCTCTGAAAGTAACTTCGTCTTACTGCTCCCGATGCACTCAGCCTTCGCAAAGTTCTTCGTCGTCAGATCATCGCATCCCGTAAATGCCTCCTCCAGTATCGTCATTTCAAAGAAAAGATTATCAACACCTATCAGAGTACCGTATGAAAGATCATAGATTTTTGGGACATGAATCCAAGCAACAAAGTCCCATAGCAATGCCGGTAGCACTGGTGGTATAAGCTCCCGTGTATACTCACCGGCTTCATCTTTTTCAAATCCGGCGAGCACTGAGGCACTAACGGGAACATCGCAAAATGTGCGTTTGATAGATACAGTGTGTTCAATATAGTCGTGTTCGTTGTTAAGCTCAGTCTCCTCGCTGAAGATAGTATTTTTATATTGCAACGAATATTTTTTCCATGCCGGAAGGCCATCTTTGCAAAACTCAGCCCAATTCATTGAAGGGTTGTTCATCCTAAATTAAATAAAAATATACGGACTACCAAAAACATGAAGAGATGCTTCCCCCATTCCAAACCAATTACGACGCTATTTTAATCAATTGGACTTCGCCGCGAGCAATATATTCATGTAGTATTTTATCTCTTATCTCAGGGTGCAGAATCCCTGCAAGTATTTCCCGACTTTCAACAAGACGAGGCCCCGGTCGAGAAAAGTATTGAGATCCATCAGCGATCCATATTTCCTTTGGCTTGTAATTAAGATTTCTTACAAGAATTTCAGCGTCTTGTAGTTGCCTTTCTACTCCAAAACCGCACTCAGCAAGAACGATGACCTCAGCTTTAGCTTCGTTGACGTCCTGCCAACTGATCTGTCGTGAAGGAGAATGCTTAAAGGATTTGGTATTTATGCCGCCGCCCATTTCGATTAACTCTGGAATCCAGTGTCCACTCGCGAAAGGAGGATCAGCCCATTCAAGAAAAAGAACCGTACGTTTTGTTAGTTGTCGAACTTCATTTGAAATTTCATCCACACGCTTACGCAATGTCGATACATATTCTCCGGCATTTTCCTTGCCGGTCAATCTGCCAACCTCCATGATTGAATCAAAAACTTCATCAAGTGTCCGTGGCTCAAGATTGACAACCGATGGCTTCGTAGAAATCTTTAACGCCTGCTCGGCAACATAATCGTATGTAACGGCACAGACCGTGCAAAGGCGCTGTGTGAGTATAAGATCCGGTTTGAGATATTCCAACGCGTCAAGATCGAGTTCATAGATCGAACCTGTCTCGTCAAGCTGTGAACGGACAAGAGAATCAATATCGGCGCTTGACAATTGCTCCTTTGCCTTAGACTTTGTAATCTTCGGCTTGACAAGAGCGGCAGAAGGATAATCGCATTCGTGGGTAACGCCGACAAGCTCGTCACTCAATCCGAGTGCAAAACAGATTTCAGTTGCAGATGGTAGTAGTGAGATAATTCTCATAAGTGAGAACCAACAGATTGAGAGTCATCGAGAGTTCAGGTCTTTAATAAAATTCAAGGCTTCTTCCGTGCAAAGGAAACGCGAAAAATTCATCTCTATGTTACAAAAATTTCATACTAATTAATAAAACCTATGGGCAGAACGTTACACTACGAAGTAATTAATCACAACTTCATCCCGACCGATAAGCAGCAAATCGATATTTACAAGCTCACAGAAAAGTATTGCAAGGAATTTGATTGGACATGCGAGACGCCCGACTTTGATTATTACCGTTGCTATCCTAACTGGGATTATTTTGATAACGTGGGTTTGAAAGGCGGACAATCTGCTTGGGAATATATCAACAAATCCATCCGCAATAAAATATCCTCCGGTATGCACATGATTGATGCGATACGCAAGTCAGAGGCAGAAGGCATTATTAAATTCTTGCGAAGAGACACACGGTTCTCCGGATTTACAAAGGTGGGCGGCAACGAACTCAATGCTCATGCTCTTATCAGGTTCATCGTTGAATGCTCACATCTATTACGCGGACAAGTCATAGGACTCTACGATGAAGGCGACGCTCTCTATGCTCCTCTGCACATCACCGAGGGTATGGCAATGCCAGATATTAATCTTATCATCGGCAATCTTGACCATTGGAAAGATAATCCTCCTCCACGCGAAGGGCCATTCGATGTAACGGCGAAAGAAAAATATTACAAGCAAATCGTAAAATGTACATGGGAGTTCGGGGACATCAACCAGTTCATCCGCCCCATCAACGCATCGGGCTATTTGGCAGAACGGAAGGAAGCTAAGACCACCATCATTGAAGATGCCGACACTGCGAAGATATTAGAATTCGCTAAGGCTTTTCTCGTGAATGAAAAAAGCGAGTCCGGCGAGTATTACGACGACATAAAATCTTTTCCAAACCTAAAAACCAATGCGCGCTGACGACAGAAAACTACTTGAGGCAGAGGGCTTCGTCAAGGTAACGAAGTCAGGATGTCTTTACATACTTGACTTACCGGACAATGACCGGACGATAATCATCTTTGAACATCCTAAACGGATTAGACCGGAAGATCCGATCGAGCTATCAATATATGAAATGGTTGAGCAGGAAGATTTCCAAACAGTAACGCAAGCCATCAAACATCTGGAAAAGAAATATATTTCATTGACGCCGGAGCAGCTATCCAAACTATAGATCCCGTTTTACACTAAGTTATAAAGGGAATGTAGGAGGCTCGGCATTTGTTCCTTTTGAAACAGAGGTACCGTGACTTCCGACTTGCAATAATATACAATTTGAATCGATACACAAAGTCTAAACGTTTACTATGCGCTCTTTCCCCATCAGGAGCTTGCTGTTTTTTCGGATAAATTCCGGAGGTTTTGCCACGCGTAGAATACTTTTATTTACTACCCTCCTAGTTTCCTTCTTGATTCTGTCTCATGGGCGACTATCATTTGCTCAATTATCTGTAAGTGGTACTCTTACATTCAAACCAACATGCAGCAGTAATTCAGATCCTCAGATTTCTCCACAAATCGTTAATAATAATTCTGTGTATGACACATTAGTGTTGATTAATGCTACCTGGACTTCTGGGAATAATTTCTTCACTTTTTCGCCCCGCAATTATTTTGGCTCCCAACACCTTTATTCGATAGGACCACATAGTTACTCCTATTCTGGTGATCTACCGATTTATTTAAAACATGGAACCGGTTTAGGAACATACTCAGGAACCTTATCTATTCCTTGGCGTGGACCAAACGGAACCGGCAATATTACTATCACATGTACAGGTAGTATTATCCATAACATTGGTCTCCAACAAAATTCTTTTTCGCCTATCCCTTTTGATTCGGTTCCGATAGGCAAATCGTCTGGGACTTTTGTTTACATATCAAATATTGGAGATACTGCTGCAACGATCACAGGATGGAATTGGCAAGGGACTGGCCCATCGTCCGATTTTCGTTTAAATCCTTCCCCAACGTTTACAATTTCTCAAGGTCAAACACAATTTATTGATTCGATCATTTTTAGTCCAACGAGTAATACGCAATATAACGGTTATCTATACCTGAATTATAAAGATTGCTCAGGAACACTACAATCCTTGGGTTGGCAGATAACTGGATATGGCTGCAATAATTGTATTTTAAAACCGGTTCCCCCACCAATTTTTCAACCTCTTAATAATATTCCCGGATATTGGCAGTCAACGATCTATTCATCCGATCCTGTTGATATGGTCAATGGTAATTACTATCTGTCAGAAAAGGATATTCAAATTCCAGGGAGGTTTGGACTCGCGATTGCACGAACGTACAACAGCTTCATAGATTCAGTATTGCCTTTTGGCAGAGGATGGAATTTCCCTTTTGGAGCTTATATTGATACTACGTCATTCTTGGGGACCCAATATACAATTTTCCTTAAAGGAGATGGTTCAAGATATTACTTCAAGAAATTGAGCGGAGGATCATTCGAGCAGGATATCTTCGATGGGTCAACAATGGTCACAGATGCATCTGAACACGATTCCCTTTATTATGCAAATCAGAGCTATACTTTTAAGTCGAGGTATGGTTATATTTATCGACTCGATTCGGCAAAGAGGAGGATGCTGACTCTTATAGATCAGAATGGGAATCGGGATTCATGCGTGTATGACAGTCTCAAGCACTTAGTTCGCATCTACGATGCAGCCAATAGAGTCTATACCTTCAAGTACAAATCTTCGACGAATTTGATTGACACAATTGTCGATTGCATTGGCCGTGTTAACCAGTATTTCTATGATTCCGTCCAAACACTGCATAAAGTCATCAAACCAAATTGTGATTCGGTTATTTATCTTTACGATGCACTTCATCGACTCACAAAGAACATCGATCCACGCGGAAATTTGTATGTCACAAATACTTACTCGACGACTGATTCCTCGCGCATAGTTCGTGCACAGATTAATGCTCGTGGTGGTGTTACGACGTTCACTTACGATACGACCAATAAACGAACAACCCTTACTGACTACAAAAACAACCAGATGATTTACACTTATAATTTATCACATCAGATTGTATCTCAGCAAGTTCCCGGCGGAGCAATAGAAGCCTACCATTATGACGCACGAAATAATCGTGATACCCTAACCGATATGCGAGGAAAAAAATATGCGTATACT
>Ga0206990_1139_pt1 | contig 12365 bp, 13 predicted proteins | sample Alteio_BWMinCont_8_FD_153283 | JGI IMG/M metagenome (GOLD analysis project Ga0206990, IMG submission 153283) | Enriched cells from forest soil in Barre Woods Harvard Forest LTER site, Petersham, Massachusetts, United States -... | ecosystem: Environmental > Terrestrial > Soil > Temperate forest >... | reverse complement strand
AGTGTGGTTTTCTGGTGCAAAATTGTGAGATCGTGGGTTTCGCCATTTTTTTTGCCGGGCTAATAACGTCTTTTCTTTTGCAGTTCGTAAAGCTCGTATTTCTTTTAAAAGTTCTGCAAAATCACAGCGCAAATTTTTCACCTCTTTAGTGAGATAACGGAACTCTGCGCCGAGATGAGCGACTGCGACGCGCAAAGCATATGTGTTAGATTCTTCTTCTATGGCAGGTGAGGTGGGGGAACAAGAGTAAGTCGGTGTAGCAGAGGGAGAGGGTGTACGTCGGCCTTGCCAAGAACTATATAAAGCATGGGGAATGGGGAGAGGTGGCTGCTGCGCAGAATGATGTGGATACATGACAGAAGCTGCTGAAGAAAAGGGCATTCTTTCTGCAGATATGGAATGAGAGTTATGAGAAGCGGCGGCACTTTGGGAAGCGAATTCGCCAGGGAATTCGCAAGGAGACAGTAATGGAAAAGCTGATTGAGTGCCTCTATTATTGAAATAGTGATTGGCAGGGGCTGTCCCATAACGTGCTATAAGGTTTTCCACATTTAAATCTTCATGAACGGCGGCACTTTGAGACGAGTGGGGCGCGGTATTTTGGGAAGCGCACAAGCGAGGAGTCATCACTGGAGAAGGTGTCGATGAAGAAGCTGATGAAACGCTCCCAGGTGACTTGTGTGGAGAGCGAGGAGTTGTTCCAAAAAGTTCTTTTATGAGGAGATCCGGATCTAAATCTTCATGAACGGTGGCACTTTGTTGAGAGAATGCAGCAGAATTCGTCGATGAAGAAGATACTGAAGATTGCCCATTCTTGCCGCTCTCATTGGTAGGGGAAGCCCCATACAGCATAGTGATTGAATGCACGATAAGTAGGCTATACATAATTAGTTTCATAGGCTTCCTCTTGAGAGTAAGTATGATGCCGCGTGGGCAACACGAGTATTTATTCTTTTTATAGAGAATATAATTATAGCTATTGAATATGTACGTATCAACAAAACTGTCTGTGAAAAAACCGTAGTATTCATTGACTCTTGCGTTATTTTTTAATGTCTATCGATATGTTACGAATGGTGCATGAGCGAAGGGGTGTACGAGGTTGTTATTGAGACGTTATACCAAACCGCTAACAACATAAGCAAAAGTTGGCTAATAAATTCAGTAGCTAAAAGGCCAGTATTATCGAGCCTTACACTTTGTTGGCGGATTGGTATTAGTGAACAGATACCCTGTGATATTTTTATGTAACTACTCAGGTACCCAATGCGTGACGAGCGATTTAAATCAGATAGATTATTTGCGCATAGCAAATAAGTTAAATTTGAGCCAAGTTGCCAACCTGCGTCGGTTAGTTTTGTAAATTTTTTCAAATGGTCTCAAGTTGCAAGCATCTGGTTACGCAAATCTGCCAAAAAAGACCCCTCCTGAGTAGTTACATTTTTATATGCATGAGATCCATTTCCTATATTAATAGCGACGCTTGTGCACATTGCGTCATGCCGCACAATAGTTTCAACCAGATTTTTCTTTTATAGATTTGCTCTGTATGCATGAGAACTATGAGAAACGATCCTAAGCTGGATCCTGATTGGCAGAATTAATGTTTTGAGCGGGCGGATTGAATGGACGTCTTGGAGCTGGTGCTGATACGCTTTCCGGAACAGCATGATAAAATTGTGGTGGTTGTTGCTGTAAACGTGCTTGTGCTTGCTGTTGTCGTCTGCGTTGGGCTGTTTGTATATTTTTTACGTTTAAATTGGATGCAAGTAATTCGGCCTGCGCTGCAGCATTATTGAGCGCACTTGCAACGTTATTAAGCGCGTTGGCAAGATTATTGACGGAGTATGCGGTATTGTTTTGCGCTGCAGCGAGCAGAAGACTTGCGCTAGAGGAATCTTGTCTGATAGAGGAGGTTGGGGAGGCAGAATGATCAGCCCAGTTTGACGCAATAGCGGGTGGATAGGGGTACGGTACTCCTTGTTCAGCAGCTAAGCAGCAGGGGGCTTGCCGAGAAGCATGTCCAATATGTTGTGCTGTTTGAGTTTGAGCAGCCGGGTGAGTGTCTGCAAAACTTACTGGAGTTTGATGAGGTGCAGGAGGATTGAAAGCAATATGACCAGGATGCGCTGAAGAGTGAAGTGGATGGACCCTAGGATCAGGAGCAGAGGTACTTTGCATAGCAAATTGTTGGGAATAAACGGGCATTGCCATGGGAGAAGGTATCATTACGGAGCCGCCCGAGCTCGAGGATGAAGGAGAGGACTTGTGCTCGTTATGCCGAGATCCATAAAGTATAGTAATGGGATGCACGATAAGTAGACTATAAGCAATTAATTTCATAGGTATTCCCTTGAGGGTAGTAAAGCTTTGCAGCGTGATGCTTCATGAACAACTAGATTATAGCTACTGAATATATACATATCAACAAAAGTATCTGTGAAAAAATTGTGTTATTAAGTGGCTCTCTCGTTATCGATACATTAGATGACGAAGGGGTTGACAATCAAAAGATATTGTGCGAGATGGTTAAATCTCAATAGATGATTTATTATGACAAAACAAGCGATGGAGGAATTTTTTGTTTATGTGTGATGACTTTACGGGGGCTCATTGTTTTGGGAGAAGTCGGTGCCTTTTGTATTGAGTGTGAACTGGTTTTTTTTGTGTTCTGGTGGACAAAAGGCATTTTGCTTGAGGTGGGGGGTTGAGGCAAGCACCGCTATTTATTGAGAGTTGCTTTTAACTAAACGGGGCAACTGTACTGAAGCTCCCTGTCTCGCGCGGGCTTCATGAGTACTGAGATGTTGTGATCTTGGATGCATTTTTTGTTGTTGTGATGCTGATTTGTTGCTTTTTTGCATCATGAGTAGGGTAAGCAATTTTTTTGAAATGAACTGTTGGTTGAGAACTGCTTGTCCAAGTTGTGTCGTATGATGTTGAGTGAGATGCATGATCGCGTGTGAACATTCGCGAATTGATTCAGATAGATTGTTCAGTTCTGCTCTGAGTTCCCGCAGATCAGGGACCGCATCTGTAGATCTTGGGGTGGGAGATGGAGAGGTGTGTGCATATTGATGCACATGAGAAGGTAGAGGATCAGATTGGTGGTAATGTGCAGAAGCAGGACTTGGACAGGTGAAAAAAGAAAATTTTCTCGTGGACCTTACATCAGGAGCGGCGGCATTTTGAGCGGCTGACATGTGTGGGGGATGAACCGAGCTGCTATGTCTGGATGCATCTCCTAATACAAGAGGTGCGAGATGGGGCAGGGAAAGTGCTTTTCTTACTGAGTCACCGTTGGACTGGTGAGCTCCATAGAGTGAAGTGATGAGATACGGGATACAAAGACCATAGAAAACGAGTTTCATATGAATACTCCCTTTGAGGCTAGGTAAAACTGTCTGATGTGATAAAATAGTATGTACCCTTCATTAATATGAAATTATAGCTATTGAATATATACATATCAACAAAACGTCTATGAAAAAACCATATGTTATTAATTGACTCTCTCGTTATGATCATTGTTTGTATCAGTATGCCTCATGTGGTGTATGGGGCATCCGCATCAGATAGTGATCGAAAAGTAGTTTTATTAAGGTCAGCGCGATCGACTATAAACTATACCGAATCGCGATCGGCGGTGAACTATACCGAATTATGTATGCGCGGAAAAATCAATAAAGTAAAAAGGAAATTTTCATCATTGACTATGAATGATGCAACAAAGCTTGATCGTTATGGCTGTACGCCACTTCATGCTCTTACCATCGTAGAAGATTATCGTGAGCACGTATCTTTATATTGTGCTATACCTGAAACGGTACGGAAAAGCATGATACACACTCCAGATGCATATGGTTTATTGCCGATCGCGTATAGTGTGATGTTATCACCTGCGCAGTTAACGGAATATTTGCTTCAGAATGGAGCTGGTGCCGTGCATGCAAAAAAAGAGGGGCATGCGCCACCAAAAGATGGTGCTTTTATGCAGATTCCGACAATCATCGAGACGCTGAGGGCGGTATCTTTTTCTCCTCACATAGTACGCGGTACGATAGAACTCAAAGACACAAAGATGACGTTAATGATGCTTGCTAAAAAACGAGAAGAAGCAGCAAAAAAGGTGAATAGCGTTGAGCAGCAAGAAGAAAGTCGTAAAACGATGAAGTTATTATGTAGGCCTACGGGGTTGGAAACTATAAATAAAAGTAGCGTTGGGGCAAGCTCTTCGATAAGATAAGATATTGTGAATTAAAATAACTGAAGATTATATTATGATTGGGCTTGTTTTTTTATTATACGCAACGTTTGGCTTTACCTTTACGCTTGGTAAAATCATTTTACGGTATGCCGCACCTATATTTATTGTGGCAAGCCGTATGGTGATAGCTGGGTGTGCCCTTGCTCTGTATTCACACTTTAGGTATCGTCCAAATTATCGTGCAATGTTAAAAGACTGGTTCCTCTATGCACAATATATCTTTTTTGGGGTGGTATTCTTTTACTGTGCGCGATCATGGTCGTTGCAATATTTGTCAACAACAAAGACGGCGTTAATATTTACACTTCTTCCTTTTTTTACTGCGTTTTTTTCGTATCTTATGCATCGGGAAAAGCTTTCATTGCAGAAGGCGTTTGGGCTTGCATTAGGTTTTTTTGGTATGATGCCAGTACTTGTTACCCACAGTACTGCAGAAAATGATTTCTTTTCGCTTGGTGTGTTTTCATTATCTGAAATGCTTGCGATTGCTTCAGTTGCCTCTATTAGCTATAGCATGCTTATTATGAGGAAAATTGTGAGACACCATAATACGCCGCCTGCGCTTGCAAATGGACTGAGTATGTTAGGTGGTGGTGTTATTTCTCTTATGCTTTCAGAGCTTTATGAACCGGTGTGGATAAAGCATTCGCCCCAATTCTTTGCTGCTATTTCAGGAATACAGATTATTTTAAGCAATATTGTATGCCAGAACTTACAGGCGTATCTTTTACGATTTCATTCACCAACTTTTATGTCATTTGCCAGTCTTATTTCTCCACTATGCGCTGCCTTTTATGGGTGGCTTTTGTTAGGTGAGCATATAACCTGGCACTACGTTCTTTCGTTTGCATTAGTGTTTACCGGGCTTATTTTGTACTATTTAGATGAAATTCGAGCGGGAGAAGTCTATTAAAGGCTGTCGAGTTTTGCACGCCACGCGTGTATTCCTACGAGAGCACACAGACAGCCTACCGCTCCTAATAATATAATATAGAGATAGAGAAGCGTGGTAACTGGTCCAAACACTGCCATTCGCAATCCTTCGAGAATATAAACGATAGGGTTAAAGTACATAGCGATTCCTAATGCAGGAAAAACCTTATATACGATTTCCCAAGGGGCTAAATAGCCGCCGAGAAAGGTAAGGGGTACAAGGATTCTTCGCCAGAACATTCTTACTTGTACGACTGAGGTAAGTGATGCATAGCAAAGAAGTGTGATAGCGCTTACCGTATATGATGCGATACCTAACATGATGATGAGTGGTACCAGGGAAAGGTGTGTAGTATCGAGCCAGTGAGAAAGAAGTAGTTTTGCAAATATAAAGTTTCCTATTGAAAGAAACCAGAGAATCAGCGTGCAGAATAGTAATTTTGCACAAAACACGGTGTGCGCAGATGACTGCATAACGAGGTAGTCATAATGCCTATCACTTTCGTAATCAGTGAGTAGCTCCTGACTAAAGGCGATGACCATCGAGAAGAGTCCAAAAATAAATGTGCCTATATAGAGCATGCCGGAAGGGCCATATCCCTGTGGCATGCCAGTTGCCGGGAGAAGATAGCCATGTACCATTCCAAAAAAAAGTACTCGTAATCCGCAGTCGGTGAGAACGACGTATGGGATACGTCTTTTATAGACCGTCCATTCTCTCATAAGGATATGAGTAAACATATTCATCGTCCCATTCGTTTATTAAAGCTATAGAGTGCGCCAAAATATCCTATGAACGACCAGAGGAGCAGTACTGGTATGCACACAGAGGTGGGTATATAGTGGGGACTGCCGGTGATTACACTTCGCATGCCCTCAATGCCATACGTGACAGGATTGAGAAGAAATAGGGTGGCAAGGTACGGTGCAACGCGATAGGCATCACGCCATGGCACAATTTCGCATCCAAAAAATATAAGGGGCATAAGGCCGCATACCCACATATATGAATTAAACCAGGTATACGAGAAAAAAAATACGATGGCAGTTGTTATGGCACAGACTGCAAAAAGTAATAAAAAGGCAATGATCAAAAAGGTGCTAAGTGAACCGGGCGACTCTCTTAAAAAAGCATGAAACAGGAGGGCGCCACATCCACATACGGGGATCCAGCATATGAGAGTACCGAGTGTCATGCTGAGAATAAAGCGCAAGATGATGAGCGCATTAGAAATGGGAAGCGTTGCAATATATTCTATGTACCGATGTTTTTCTAAATCAATTGCTACCTGCTGTAAAGAGCTAAAAATAACGGGGATCATATTAGACACGAGGGATCCCATAAACATTGCGGGAACAAACCGGGGGGTCATCCCCATGGCGGGCAGAAAACATGCATACAAAAGATAAAAACAGCCCGCTGCGATACCGCCTTCAATTAAGAATTGAAAGAAATATGATTTTAAAATATACAGATCCCTTTGGACAAGACGTATAAAACAGATAAATTCACGCACGGGTATTGCCCTGTCCACTATCTTTTTGTGCTTCTTTTTCTTCTTCGTGGCACACAAGTTTTAAGAATAATGCTTCAAGCTTTTCAAGAGCATGTGTTTGTTTAAGGGATGCAAGAGTATCTGAAACGAGCAAAGTTCCTTTGCTCAGAATGGAAACATCATCAGCGAGCGCTTCGGCTTCATCCAAATAATGAGTGGTTAAAATGATAGCTATTCCTGAGTTGCGCAGCGTGCGTATAATATCCCACAACTGATACCGAATGTGTGGATCAAGGCCGACTGTAGGTTCATCAAGGATAAGAAGCTGTGGGTGGTGAACGAGTGCTCGGGCAATGGATACTCGTTGTCGATATCCTCCTGAAAGAGCAGCAATGGTGGCATGTGCATACGGTTTTAAATGAAAATTTGAGAGCAGTTGTTGGGCCCGAACTGTTGCATTGGTATGCGATAATCCATGATATTTTCCTGCAAAAAGTAAATTTTCGTACACCGTCAGGTACTGATCGAGGTTTGGACGCTGTGGGCAGAAACCAAGAATACTACGATACTGAGCAAGATCAGCATAAATAGATACGCCTTCATACAGGATGTCACCACGGGTGGGTGGATGAAGCGTTGCGATAAGTGAAGACAATGTTGACTTACCTGCACCATTTACGCCTAAAAGCGCATGTACCCTTCCTTTATGTACGGTAAGGCTTACATCATCTAAGGCTTTTACAATATGAGAACGAGCAGTATAGTATTTTGCAATATGGCGTATTTCTATCATACTAATATCATAACATGTATGTTCCCTAGTGTACCATCTTATCTATCGCATATGAATATAACCGATAAAAAAATAGGAGTATGGGGGATTGGAGTGGTAGGAAAATCAGTCCTCTCATATCTGAGTACTCATGGTACTCAGCATGCCCTGTATGCTTATGATGACGCGCCATGTACCCTTACTCAAAAACAGTGGCTCTTAGAGCGAAATATAACGCTTGTTTCTGAACGAACCGATTTTTTTACAAAGATCGATATCCTTATCCCAAGCCCTGGGGTACCTATTACTAAGTATACGATTCCTGTTCCCTGTTATGCGGAAATTGATCTTTTTTATGATATGTTTTGTGAGCAAAAACAGAAACCGTGCATTATTGGTATTACGGGAACGGTCGGAAAGACGAGCATTACGACGCTTCTTACGCAATTACTGACTGCAGCAGGGTATCGCGCAATTGCCCTTGGAAATATTGGGGTAGGCCTTTTAGATTTTTTTTCATTAGCAGCATCTTATGATTATGTGGTCATCGAGCTTTCAAGTTTTCAGCTTGAATATTGTGAACGCTTTACGCCAGATCTTGCCATTTGGACTACCTTTGATGACAACCATATTGATCGACATGGTACCCGCGAACAGTATGCATGGGCGAAATATCAACTCATACGTCGGGTAACAAAATATCCCTCTATTGTTCCTGAAGAAGCTATACCTTTTCTTGCTGCATTTGATGCGCAGGTTGGTGGTAAGCGGTCATATGAGGTATGGACTGCGTTGAGAAATCAACCGCTCGATCTTCCGCACTGTTCGTATAAGGATAATTGGCGGATTCTGTTTGTTGTTTTGCGTACGCTGGGTATTTCTTCTTCTGAGCTGTTTGCACGTACCCAGTGGGATGTGCCGCTGTATCGCTTAAGTTATCTTGGGACGTATCGATCGGTCGATTTTTATAATGATTCAAAATCGACGATCCCTTCTTCTACGAATGCAGCAATACGTGAATTACAAGAACGGTTTCCGGATCGTACGCTTATGTTGATTATTGGCGGTGTAAGCAAAGGGGTTGATCGTACGCAATGGTGTCGCGTACTTGGCGCACAAGGACATCGAGTCTACTGTTTTGGTTCAGAAGCAGTACACCTTGCAGAAGCATGCAGGCAAGGAGGTACACAGGCGACCGCGTATGATACCCTTGAGCATCTCTGGCGTGCACTTTTAAGTGAGCTGCCTGAGCGATCGATTGTTCTTTTTTCTCCTGCAGGGGCAAGCTTTGATCTTTTTAAAAGTTATATTGAACGGGGTTCAGTCTTTACTGCGCTGTTTACTCAAATGCAGCACAATCAAAGTTGTTGACACAACTGTGTTACCACACTGAAACTTGTACGGTGTGTACATAATTGCTCTCCCAACTGGCTTAAGCGCCATGGGTTTGTGGGAGCTTTTGCCTCTTTTTAATCACTTCTCTGTACTGCTCAATGACTATGGATACAAAAGGTTGATCAATGAAGAAAGTAAGTGCAATAACTGGATTTTAAGTGCGACTGCACTGGTTGTTGACATTAGGCAATACAGATTTGTAGCATGCACAGCATGAAAAGAAGCATGCCAACGAAAGAGCTTTGTGTCGTTGTAACAACCCTGGTAGTGATAGGGCTTGTTTTTATTTACTCATCAAGTTCGGTCTATGCGCTTGAGCGACATGGATTTGCTCATTTTTTTTTACTCAAGCAAATAGGTGGGGTGATATTGGGGCTTGTGGGGCTTTTATGTATTAGGCGCATTCCGGCATACCTTATTGAGCAGTATTCCGGATTTTTATTTATGGGATCGGTTATAGTAACGGCGATAACTCTTATTCCTCGCTGGGGCCTTATGGTACATGGCTCACGTCGTTGGCTTTTGCTTGGTGGTATGAGTATACAACCGAGTGAATTAATGAAATATAGTGCGATCATATACTATGCGCACTTATTAACCAAGAAACAGTACCAGATACGGTCATGGAGGGGGACGCTTCCCTATGTTATCGTACTTCTTATTCCTATTTGTATCCTGCTTGCACAACCTGATTTTGGACAGGCAGTTACGTTGGGAACAACTGCCTGTATGCTTTGGTTTATCATGCAGCCACCACTCGCCATGTTGATTATGGGGATCGCTGGCGGGCTGATTGGCGCATTAATACTTATTCTGAAGGCTCCATACCGGCTTCGTCGACTTATGATTTTTTTAAATCCCTGGAATGATCCACATGGTGCGGGCTTTCAAATTATTCAGTCTCTTATTGCGATAGGATCAGGAGGGTGGTTTGGTCGTGGTATTACTGGTTCAAAACAAAAATTTTTTTATCTGCCTATGCAGCACACTGATTTTATAGGGGCAATTATTGCAGAAGAAACTGGCTTTTTTGGACTTAGCTTTTTGCTCATCATGTACCTTCTTTTTTTGTATTATGGTATGCGCTGTGCTTTGTTATGTAGTAAAATCACCTATATGCTTACCATAGTGGGCATTGTAAGTCTTATTGCACTCCAAAGTGGCTTTAATATGGCAGTTATTTGTGGCATTGTGCCAACTAAAGGAATCAGTTTACCCTTTGTAAGTTATGGAAACTCCTCACTGGTAGCTACCTTATGGGCGCTTGGGGTGATTCTGTCCTATAGCAAAGGAAGAGAGATATAATAGTATGCTTGGTATCATGATATTGGAATTTATCGTAAATGGTCTTCTGTATAATCGCTGCATTGTGCTCATGCATATACTTTGGATCGCCGATCAGCTCGTAGTACCCCGAGTAAGCAGTCTTCGTTTCATTTTTAATACCCTTCTTGTCTGTATAGCAAATGCCCCCTATCATGAAATTCATACCATTGTGTGTGCTTTAGGGTGTGCGAGGGTTTTACTGACAAGTATGAGGCCCTTTTTAAGTCCCCATCCATTTCCTCGAGCTGTATGTTCTTTCTTTTTAGGTGTGGTGGTCTACGGTCTCCTGATAGGAAAGCGCGGGCTTTCGCCGTCTTTTTTACTTGTTAATCTTGGCATCTATATCATAACGAGCTACATTAAAGAAGTCAGGTTACTCAGGCAGTCGCAGAGACCATGGGTACGAGAAGTATCCTTACGTTTTTGAGGAAAGTCCGGACTCCACACGAATAGGTGTCTTACAGGCGTGTCTTGTAAGAAGATGTAAATCATGGAAAGTGCCACAGAAAATAACTACCGTGCCTTAAGGTACGGTGCGGGTGAAAACGGGTGGTAAAAGCACCCGATGAGCTATTGTGAGATAGTTCATGGGCAAACCCCACCGAGGAGCAAGATAAAACAGCGTGTGAGTATTCGTGATCAATACACGCGGGTATATCGCTTAGATACATGGCTGCCACGTAACATTGTTACGACAGAATCCGGCTTATGAGTAACCTGGCATGAGCGTATTTGGAGCATAAATGTCATTCTACCGATTCTTTTTTTATCTTCTTCCGTTTTGTGCCTTTTGTATTGGCTATATATGCATTGATCGTATTACCAAGCCACAGCCAGTAAGGGTCCCTCAAATATTAGGAATGTCAGTTAAAGAGGCGCTCATGACCCTTTCGCAGAGTGGTATGGGTGCTCGTATTGTTGGGTATCGGACCTTACAAACTCATGAGGCTGATATAGTGCTTGAACAGTTTCCTTCCTCGGGTTCCCATGTAAAAACTCAACAGACGGTGTTACTGGTAGTAAGCACACCACCGCCGGCACCGCAGGCACCAGCCCTCTTTGGCCTTTCTTTAGCCCAAATACGTGAATATACAAAACCGTGTGCTGAGGGTACTTGTGAGCGACCGCCAATGATTCAAACTTTTTTTATTCACACTAATGGCAATCCAGATCATGTGTGGGCACAATACCCAAGTCCCGGAAATCGAGCTCCGTATGGGGTAATCGCCTACTGCTCCCTTGCAAAGCCGCAGCTGCGGGTCATGCCAGATGTTCGTGGTATGACTATTGCGCAATTACGAAGTTGGTGTGAGACGCATCATGCAACGTACGAAGCGATCCCGGCCTATGCCGAAGATGATGATAGCATCATTGAACAGCGGCCTGAGCCAGGTACCATTGTCGATTGGGCAAAGGGAGTCACAGTCCACGTAGGGATCCATACCCCGTATAATGCACGAGTCTTTTCTCATAGACATACGGTGTAGACAGTTTTAATGATGAATGGTGCCATTTTTTGGCTTAATGATAGATCTCATCAAGGTATCATAGTTTTGCTTGACACTCCTCGTGATTGTGTCAATATGGATATATAATTGAATTATATAGATAAACGTCATTCAAATAGATTTATTGCCCCGTAAGCACGGCAGGGTAGTAGCAGCATAGTTCAAAGGCATTTTTTCATGATTACGAGTAAAAGCGAAGCAATCAGAAGACAATGGTTAGAAGCTTTTTTTATAGGTATTGCTACCTATTGGATAAGCTGTGTTCTTTTGTTAGTACCGGGTATGGTGCGAGAAAGTCTTTTGGCAGAAGATTCTTTGATCGTTTGTGTTTATATGTGGGTACTGGTAATGCTCTTTTGTTTTATGGTAGTTGCCACTCTTGCATGGATAACTTTTTATTTTGCGTACAAAAAACACGGAACAAAATGGTTGTTATTTCAATTGATATATATACCGCTCGCGTTTGCGGGCTTTATAACAAGGACAAATAAATTAGGAATGAATATAGAAAATATAATGTTACAGATAATTATTATTGTGCCAGTCATAGCCTTGTACTGGATACGATCGTATCGTCTCTACCAGTTTAATAGGGTTCAGAGACAAGAACGCCACAAAGAGCAACGGCAAGATCTTTTAAATGAAGAATAATATACGTGTATGTTTTC
>Ga0206990_1138_pt1 | contig 12535 bp, 10 predicted proteins | sample Alteio_BWMinCont_8_FD_153283 | JGI IMG/M metagenome (GOLD analysis project Ga0206990, IMG submission 153283) | Enriched cells from forest soil in Barre Woods Harvard Forest LTER site, Petersham, Massachusetts, United States -... | ecosystem: Environmental > Terrestrial > Soil > Temperate forest >... | reverse complement strand
CCGTTTGGTAGGCTTTATCTTTAGTAGTAACTGAATAAATATAAGTACCGCTGCTTAATTTACTTACATCAAGAGTATACTTGTTTTGTGTTGTAGATAAATTAACCCTGTTAAATTCCTTACCGGTAACATCAAAAATTACTAATTCAAATTCTTCTTGATTATTTGGAATATTAATTTCAAAATTCAGCAGCATAGATGCAGGATTTGGGTAGATTTTTACATAATTTCCATTCCCTGGAAAATTATAAACTGTTGCTGGTAATGTTCCACACAGTGAATATACAAGCATATTCAAAACATGGGTAGGTTCATATTTCCGAAGAAATAGCTTAGCTCCAGATGAAGTATTTACAATTGGACTAACGTTATATGCACCTCCAGTATAGCCTCCATAAGTATATGGCCCATCAGCGCTATCAACTTTTAATAAAAGTGTTCCATCTGTTCTATAAACATAAAATGGCTTAAGCCCATCAGTTGGGTTGGAAAAGACATACTCAATATTAGTAGAATCGCAATCAAATAGGGATTTCGTTATATAGATAATAGAAAACCCCTGAGTTAATGAATCACCCGTAGATGGAATTTGGATATTAGTCATAAATGGAGTCATATCCATATTATACAGACTAAAACTATTTTGTTTAGGGTTTGTAAAAACAAATTTAAATTCATTATTTCCAATATCTGTTACAAAAGGTTCGTAAGTATATTTAATGTCTACAGAGTCAAATGTAAATTGTAATGTGATTTGAGCCTTAATAACGCTTATTGAGCATAAAAAAACAATCGCAATAATTGAACTTAATTTTTTCATTATTTGGTGATTTAACTACATTAATTTATATAACAAACAAATCCTAAGTTTAGTATGTTTTCAATATTATGATTTCTCAATCCGGTCATAAAAGTCATTTCTGTACTTCCTGCTAAGGGTAACCTGTTTATTATTCCACTCTGGGAAAAGGTTTTCCAATGTAATAAAATCATATCTATATGAACTTACTGCCTCCATAGATAGAAGAGTAGATTTATTGACCATCATCAAATTATTGGAGTTTTCTAACAATTCAGTAAAGCATACATTCATTAAAGTATATTCTTCTGTTTTACCCTTAATCCAAATGAGCTTATTCCTTCTTTCGTGTTCATCTGTTATAACCAGCAATATGTCAGAAAAATTAATTTTTAGTTTTTCATTCCGCTCGGCTACATTAAAAAAAGATATTTTAGGATAGATTTCTCCTTTATATTCCTCTAATATAATTTCATCATGTGCTTCCTTCATACATCTAATTATTTATCTACCCAGAGGGTAGAAGATTAATAATAGTATTTACTTTAACTTCTACAAAGATTGCACAATTAAAATTACAAAAGCAACTTTATTATGTTAAATGTTTGTGAAGGAATGTGTAATGCAAATGCCATCCATTTGTATTGCAATGGGGCGGTATCTTTTGTATAGAAATTTTATAATATATTAATAATCTAAAATGAAAACATGCAAAAGTGTAAGATATAGTAAGATATAAGCGTGCCGTTTTCCAGATTATGTAAAAGTCATTGACTCCACAAAATAAGCCGTTTTGTGCCGTTTTTATTTTGTTTGCCCCAAACCCTTAAAGGGGCTTCCTATCGTCACTGCGAGGAACGAAGCAGTCTTACCCAATCGCAATAATTATTTCTGAATTTTATGAGATTGTTCACGCCTCTTATTTTTAGGGGAGTTCACGAGCCCTTCGGGGTTGCCACGCTGCGCTCGCAATGACGATGTACTATATTCAAAGCCCCTTTAGGGGTTTGGGGCTTTAACTACCATAGCCGTTTTTAGCCGTTATTTCCATACATTTTTGCGCCAGTCATTGTCTATAGAAAATAAGCCGTTGGATGACGCTTGCGGTCACCATCATGACATTCATCGTCATTGCTTTGTGCCGTTTTTTTTGTACAGGGGCTCTCGACTACTATTTCTGAATTATTAATTTCCCTTGCCCGATCAAGTTTCCGTTTTCCGAAATAACTCTGTAGAGGTATATTCCTTCCGGTTGAGCCGATAAGTCAATTTGATTTGTTGTTCCTGTCAATCCAATATTCTTTATCATTTCACCGAGGACATTGTATATCTCAACAGACGACTTAGCATTTGCGATTGAAGACTGTAGTATGGTAAACTGCCCGTTATTCGGATTCGGATAGATGGTTATTTTCGTTGAATTAGATGTGATACCAGCTATTCCGGCCGTAGAGGTTACGGTATCGCACACATTGATTGAACAATTATGATTATCGGTAATGGTGCAACAATACTTACGCGCAATGAGGTTTTTGATAGTATCTGTTGTTCCTCCCCCCGGAGCCCAGGCATAGGTATAAGGTTGAACCCCGCCACTTGCTGTTACCGCCGCAACTCCATCGCCGCTTCCGTCATCCGGTATGGTGAACCTGGTAGCTGTAAGAACCGTAGGCTGGGTAATACTTGCACTTGTTGAAGCTGTGCATCCTTGCTTGTCTGTTACTGTAATGGTATATGTTCCGGCAGTCAAATTAGGAGCAAATAAGTTTGTTCCCCCGCTTGGAGTCCATGCATAAACGTATGGCGTAGTTCCACCAATTGGAGTGGTTTCCGTTTCGCTTCCAACCCCTCCGTTACAAAGCACATTGAAGACGGTTGGCACTGAGGTAAAGGTAAGCGCCGGGGGCTGGGTGATACCAAAACTTGCCGTTGCAGTAAATCCGTCGTTATCGGTAACTGTAACTGTGTAACTTCCTGCACTTAATCCGGTTGCTTTATCCTTGGTGCTTCCGCCGGTCCAACTATAGGTTAACGGGGTCATTCCGCCTTGTACATAAACAGTGCCATGGCCGTTATTGCTTCCATTGCAGGTTATGTTCGTATCGGTAGTTGTTATCTTTATAAGGCTATCGTAAAAAACAACGCCATCATTGCCTGTTCCTCCGAATTGTGTCATTCCGAAAAGTGTAACATTTGAAAGTGTTAAATTACCGAGAGGAGTTTTACCTGTTGCTGCAGCAAAGCTCCAAAGGTTATGATAGCGGGTACCATCGGTGTCGATGCGGAAAATATTCCCAAGGTCATTTACACCACCTCCGGTAGTCATTCCAAAAAGCACTTTGCCATGAAGCATCAGGTCTCCATAAGGATTTGCTCCATTTGTATCATTGCCGGCTGCAAAATCCCAGCGGTCTTTATAGTTAACTCCGCCGGTATCAACACTGAAAACATTTCCTTGTCCGCTTAGCCCGCCGGTAGATGACATTCCATATAATTCGGGGCCTATAAGTATTAAAGAACCTTCGGGGTATGCACCATTTGTAGTGGCAAGAGGGCCAAAATTCCAACGGTCGGTATAGTGGCCACCAAGAGTATCAATTGAAAAAATAACTCCATCATTGTTTGTCCCTCCAAACTCTGTCATTCCATATAAATGGGAGCCTATAAGCAATAAAGAACCGACAGGATCATCGCCATTGGCAACTGAAAAATCATACAGGTCTTTATAAACACCGCCACCGCCGCCATTGGTATCTATCGAGAATATATTTCCAACGCTGTTCACACCTCCACCGTAGGTCATTCCAAACAGTTTATTGTGTGAAAGAATCAATGAACCCTCAGGATTTGCCCCATTGGTACTGGGAGGTGTATTAAAATCCCATAGGTCTTTGAAGTTACCTCCATTAGTATCCATAGAAAATACACAGCCATAGGTGTGTGCTCCGCCGGCATAAGTCATGCCGTATACGGTATGCCCTGCTCCAGAGTATGTTAATGAGCCATACGGATTTTGACCGTTTGCACCGGTGAAGTTAAAAGCATTATTATACCTGCTGTGATTTATTTTTACGGAAATAACATTTCCATCGCCGCTGGTGCCTCCGAATTGGGTCATCCCGAATAATTCGTTTCCAATCATCACCATGGAACCTTTTGGGTTCTTACCATTGTTGCCGCCAAAATTGGTCAGCGTGTCGTACTGGGCGCTTATAGAAAAGCAATTAGCCAAAAGAAGACAACCGACAGATGCGATAGTATATAACTTTTTCATAATAAGAAATGTTTTATGTTCACGGCAAATATAATAGAAATTTGATTAGGTATAGAAATCATGCAATATTTTCTTACTATAATATTATCTTTGTACCATAAATTCATGCTGTGCCTTTCCGACTGATAAGAAATAAAACTCAGGATATAGCCGTAAAAGGCTTTGTAGCTACGGCGGCAGTTTGCGGCATAGTAGCCCTATTCATTCCCTGGTCCATCCAGGTGACGGCTCCATTCCTATTGGGCTGGGTAATGGTCTGGATCATCGGGGCAAGTTCAAACTCCAACTCTTCTTCATGAAGATAAAAAAACATATTGTTTTAACCGCTCTCTGGCTGATCCCACTGGGGGTAATGGCCCAGGTTACCGACACCTCAAAAACTGCGCCCATGGCTGTAACAGCATCTCCCCGCGCTGCTTCCGACACAAACATACACGTAACTGCCCCTGCCGTTGTAAAAAATACGGAGCAAAAAATATACGATTACCAGCGCTATACGCATGGCACATCGCCCGGTTTCAGGGTCCAGATAGCCTTTGGCCAGCAAAAAAGCGAGATAAGCAAAACCCAATCCGATTTTTCAGGCAAATTTCCAGGTGTTCCCTCCTACCTCACCTATAAACAACCCTATTTCAGGGTAAGCGTGGGCGATTTCCGCACCAAATTGCAGGCAGTGGCTTTCCTTAACAAAGCCCGGAAAAATTACCCCGGCGCTTTTGTAGTGGCCGATAAAATTGTACCTCCGCCGCTCAATTAATTACGAATTAATGAACAAGCTTCCGCTAACAGAAACACCATCGCATTACAACAACCTTGAAAAGATGAAGGTGTGGCAATTGCTTGTAAGTATTAACAAAGAAGACAAAACCGTGCCCCATGCGGTAGAAAAAGCGATTCCCGAGATTGAACAATTGGTACTTAAAATTATTTCTAAAATGAAACAGGGCGGACGGCTTTTTTATATTGGCTCAGGTACCAGCGGCCGCCTGGGTATTGTAGATGCTTCCGAATGCCCGCCTACCTTCGGGGTGCCACAAGGCCTGGTAATAGGCATTATTGCCGGCGGCGATTCTGCCATACGCAAAGCGGTGGAATTTGCCGAAGACGATACGCAGCAAGGTTGGAAAGACCTGAAAAAACATAAAGTAACCACCAAAGATGTGGTGATAGGAATTGCCGCATCGGGGGGAACGCCATATGTAGTAGGGGCGCTGGCACATTGCCGGAAAAATAAAATAACCACGGGATGTATTTGCTGCACAAAAAACTCATTGTTGGCAGAGCAGGCAGACTACCCGGTGGAGATATTAACCGGCCCCGAATTTGTTACGGGCAGCACCCGCATGAAAGCCGGAACAGCCCAGAAACTGGCCCTGAATATGATATCTACCGGAGTGATGATACAACTGGGACGTGTGAAAGGCAACCGCATGGTGGATATGCAGCTATCGAATAACAAGCTGGTGAAACGCGGTACACGCATGCTGGTGAGCGAACTGGGAATAAATCCCGCCGAAGCAGAAAAATTATTGCTGAAAGAAGGAAGTGTGCGAAAAGCAATACAGAAGGTAAAAGTTCGTAAAGGTAAAAGTTCGTAAAGTAAAATACATTAAAAGTGATATCTCAGGCACAAATAAAATTGATCAAATCGCTGCACCTGAAAAAAAACAGGGAGCAGATGAATCTGTTTATTGCCGAGGGAAAGAAGATTGTCGACGAGCTGCTTAATTCAGACAATATAGAAGTGGTGCACATCTATGCATCGGGAAATTATTTTGAAGATACCCCATTTACCAAAGTCACCGAAGAAGAAATAAAAAAAATAAGCGCACTCACTACTCCGCCTAATTTATTAGCTGTTTGCAAAATTCCCGCGGAAAATACTGTTATTCCCGATCTGCAAAAAGAATTGGTTTTGGTGCTTGATGACATACGCGACCCGGGCAATATGGGCTCTATCATCCGCATTGCAGACTGGTTCGGCATTGGCTATATTTTTTGTACCGGTGAAAGCGTGGATGCATACAACCCCAAAGTGGTGCAGGCGAGTATGGGCTCTATTGCACGCGTTAAAATTGACAACAAAAACTTGCGCACTGTTTTACAGGAAAGCAAAGACAAGCGCATACCTGTTTATGGTGCAAAGTTGGACGGGACCAATATGCTGAAACAAAAACTTACTGCTAACGGGCTTCTTATAATAGGCAATGAATCGAACGGCATTTCGCCTGAACTGGGCAAGTATGTCACAAATGCAATAAAAATTCCCTCATTTAGCAAAGATGCTATTGATCCGGGCTCGGCGCCCGACGGCGCTGAATCCTTAAATGCAGCTATGGCTACCGCCATACTCTGTGCGGAGTTCAGGAGAGAGGCGTTGAAGTAGCTATGAGATATAAGCAATAAAACTTATTCCTACTTCAAATTCAATTTAGTAGGATTGCCAACATAGGTCCAGTTACTGTCCACAGTTTTATGCGGGAAGGTATAACCCCAAACATCGCCTGTATACGTATCAATTACACGCATACCGATAAAGGTAGTGTTATTCATAGTATAAGGGGAGCAGACAAGCTCATAGCGGCGTTTGTCGCTATCGTCCTTGCTACCGCAACCAAAAGACAAAAGCGCTGTAAGCGCGACAATAATAAAGAGTGATTTTTTCATGGTTGCAAGTTTTTGATTTTATACAAACGTAAGAAAAACTTCAGAGTTATGAATTATAAGTTATACGTTATGACCGATAAGGGGTTTTATAATTCATTATATTTACCGCATGAAATACTCTCTTATATTACTCTCACTCTCCTTAACTATTCATGTTTTTGGACAACAAGGCAATAGCTTTACTAATAAAGCAGAAGCAGAAAATAAAACAGATGCAAACGGCCTGAAGGAAGGCAAATGGATTGAATATTTTGGAGAAGAAAACGACCTTGTTGTTAAAACGGACAAACAACATGCATTAGGCTATACTCTTACCACATACAAAGCGGGAAATGTTTGCGGGGCACAGCAATTTTATATGGATGGGAAACTGATGACCGAAATAATACACAAAGAAAAGGGCCAGGCTTTATATAAATCTTATTATCCAAATGGGAAACTAATGAGTGAAACTACATACACCAATGGAGTGGCCGGGGCAACCAAAAACTACGACGAAAACGGGAATGAAATTAAATAAGGCATGAAATCCTTACACGCGATATTATTCCTTTCCCTCACCATTACTGCTTTGGGGCAGCAAAATAATGGCTTTACCAATAAAGCGGAAGCAAAAAATTTAACGGTAAATGGATTGAAGGAAGGCAAGTGGGTGGAGTATATAGATTCTTCATTTAAAATTTCAACAGATACCACAAGCCCATACTTTATGCTGACTATCTATAAAGCTGGTATGCGCAGCGGAACTGTAAGAAAATATTATAAAACCGGGCCATTAATGGAAGAAACACCTTTTACTGCTTCGGGTGAATATGTTTACGGATCATACAGTCAATATTATGAAAACGGGCAGGTAAAATGGATAGAGCCTTACTTTGACAGTACGCTCAACGGAATAGTGAAAGAATATTATGTGAATGGAGTTATAGAACAGGAAATACCTTACCTGAAGGGCAAAAAAAATGGAGTAGCTAAACTATATTACGAGAATGGTGTGGTAAACCAGGAAGACCCTTATACTAATGGCCTGGAAGAAGGAACGGCAAAAAGTTATTATTTCAGCGGGAAGCTTTTTTGGGAACGCCAATATTCCAAAAACAAAATAAACGGGACTGAAAAAACTTATTACGAAAGCGGTACCATAGAGAAAGTAACTATCTATTCTAACGATTCGCTTGTATCGTCTAAATCCTACGATATGGACGGAAAAGAAATGAAATAAGTATATGAAATACACTTGCCCTTGTTGTGGATATAAAACATTGGATGAAGAACCTCCGGGTACATTTGCAATTTGTAAAATTTGTTTTTGGGAGGATGACAATATTCAGTTTGATGACCCGGATTATGAAGGAGGAGCTAATAGTGAATCCTTACGACAAGCACAACAGAGTTTTATAAAATTTGGTTACTCTAAAGAACGAATTAAGGAATTTGTAAGACCACCAAACAACAGTGATATTAAAGATGAAAATTGGAAACCTTATTAATTTTAGCATGAAAGCAATAATTCTAATGCTATCCCTTTCTTTTACCCTGAACACTATTGGCCAAACAAGTGGAGATTTAAATATAGCTGGAGCTTCCAATGGGTATATGATAGGAGGAAATCCTGTATTAACCCAATTAGGAGATCCAACTAGTATAGTCGTAGGAGATAATGTATTAAGCACTTTTTCTACTAGTCAATATAATACTTTAGTTGGGTATAAAACAGGCGTCCTAATGACTAATGAAGTTGCTAATACTTTTGTAGGAGCTAATGCTGGAAATTCTGTTCAATTTTCTGTTATGCGCGGTGCCGCTTCGTATAATACTTTTATAGGGGTGGATGCAGGTTATACAACTGAAGGTGATAAATATAATACTTTTATTGGATACGAAGCCGGCTTTACTACTAATGGAAATGGCTCCCTCAATACGGGCGATTTTAACACAATGGTAGGATTTGCTTGCGGGGAGTACAATATGACGGGAAAAGGAAATGATTATTATGGAAAAGGTACTGGTTTATATAATAATGGTGATATCAATTCTATGTATGGAAGTCATGCAGGAAATGGTTACACGGGGGGTTATACAGCAGACAGCAATGCATTTTTTGGAAACTATAGTGCATTTAATATTTATGAGGGTAACGGAAATGTTCTTATGGGCATATTGGCAGGTCAAAATATCGGTAATTATAATTCAGGTAGTCCTACTTCTGGTAATTACAATGTATTTTTGGGAGGATATTCTGCACCACTAAATCCTGGTGGCAATTACAATATAACACTTGGTTATAGGGCAGATGCTTATAGTCTAGGTGCAAGCCCTGCACCAATTTATAATTCAGCTGCAATTGGAGCAAGTGCTGTTGTTACTATTGGTAATTCAATTATCTTAGGAAATGATGACCAATGGACAGGTATTGGTCTTTCATATAAATTAGCATTGGCAGGCGCTACAGGGTATCCAAATAATTCGCTCGAAATTTGCGCAAGGACCCAAGCAGGTGCAATACGAACTAATTCAAGTGGATTACGATTTACAAATCTTACAAATACTTCTCCTTACAGTATACCACAATCTGGTGTTTTATCTTTAAACGGTAATGGTGATGTCGTTTGGATTGCTGCTCCCGCAGCTTCATTAGGCACATGCTCTACTCCAACCACATTATCTTCAAGTTTAGGTGGCGGAATTGACATGAATAATGGGAATTTTTATTTCTTAGGAAATAGTAGCGGTTATGCTTCAAATAATGTAGGGATTGGCTGGCCATGCGCAGGTGCACAAACTGCTAAACTTCAGATATATCAGGCTTCCGGGTCTAATAATACAATTGCAGAATATGTGAATAATGCTGACCATTGTAATGGAACTGTTGGCAACCCAGCAGCGGTTATTGGTATTAAAAGCCAAATTCCCGTTCCAAGCTCACCAACATTTTATAATGTAGCAGGTTGGTTTGAAGCTCAAATATATCAACCATCATTACTAACTGTAGGAGTCCAAAACTATGCAATATTTGTACCCAAAATATTAAGTAGTATTGGAACACTAAAATCTGGTGGTACCGTTGATATTGGCTATGAATATGCAATAGATAACCCGAATTTCTTGTTAAAAGTAAATGGCCCCGCAGAAGTTAATGGAATTGTAATTCCTTCAGACACGGCACTCAAAAAGAATGTGAGCCCATTTAAATATGGGATTAAAGCGGTACGTAATCTTAATCCATACACATATAGATATAACGGAATAGGTGGATTTGATTCAACTACAACATACATTGGATTAATAGCCCAAGATTTGTCAAGAAACGTTCCCAATGGTGTTATATCTTCACTAATAACCAAAGATACAATTACGCATGATACCGAAACAATTAAGAATATTTATGAAGAAGCGGTAATCTATACTGCTGTTAATGCCATTAAGGAAGTTGATTCAGCAGTTAGAAGTAATGCGCATATTGACAGCCTTGGACAAACCAAAACCGGAACAAGCCTTGACAGCATTCGTACCGGATTATACAATCCAGGCTGGTTGCTGACAGGAAATACTGGTACAACCCCCGGCACAAACTTTATTGGTACTACAGATAATAACCTTGAATTTAAAATTTATAATTATTGGGCTGGAATCCTCGGAGATGGTGAAGGGGGAGGTTTGGGTAATACTTATTTCGGAGTACTTTGTAATACAGCAGATGTGGGTGCTGATAATACAGGAATAGGGGCAAGTGCTTTTTATGATGCTGGTTATGGTTGCAGTGGAGACTATAATACCGCACTTGGCGTTGAGGCTCTGCGTGATTTAGCCACGGGTAATTGCAATACTGGAGTAGGTATGCTTACAGGTTCTACTGTTGGGCTTGCTACCGGAAGCTATAATACATATGTAGGATTCTATGCGACTGATAATGCCGGTACGTACAACAATTCTACAGCATTAGGTTACAGCACAAGTATTAATGCAAGTAATCAAGTAGATATTGGAAATACATCTATAACCACCATTCAAGGTGAGGTAAATTGGTCGACTTATTCTGACAGACGTATAAAGGATAGCATTCAAAATAATGTTCCCGGACTTATATTTATAAATAAATTAAAACCAGTTACCTATCACTTGAATATAGATCAACAGGAAAATATTATGGGGATAGTAGATACTAATACTAATCCTTCGTATTTAAACCATAAATACGACATTGAGAAAATTGCATTTTCAGGATTAATAGCCCAACAAGTGGATTCAGCCGCAAATCAATGCAGCTATAACTTCAGCGGTGTTAAGAAGCCGCCAACAAGCAACGGGCTTTATGGCTTAAGCTATTCTGACTTTGTGGTTCCTTTAATTAAAGCTGTCCAACAATTAAGTGCAACAAAAGATAGCATGCGTTCTAAACTTGACAGTGTACAATCAACACTCGATAGCCTTCGCACCGCATTTCAAAGCTTTCAAAACTGCTTAAACCAACTTTGTGGTGATAGCCACTCAGGTCATCATAGAATTATAAATAATCCAAGCGATAGTAATACAACTACGAATGTTGAGAATGTAATACTATCTTCTGAAAATACTGCTTTGCTATATCAAAACATTCCCAATCCATTTAGCACAGGCACTAAAATAAATTACTTTCTGCCACAAGGCACAATGGGTGCTTATATAGTATTTTATGACAGCTATGGCAACCAAATAAAAACTGTGCAGCTTAGCCAAACCGGAAACGGCACATTAAATATTACGCCCGAAAATTTAACCAATGGCATCTATTCATACAGCCTTGTGGTAAATGGTAATGTAATTGACACTAAAAGAATGGTGTTGCAGAAATAAGATTTATAATCTATCAAAATAAAAATCCTGCTATGAAAATGGCGGGATTTTTTTGTTTTAAGAATTGACGTATAATTATATACATTTGCAGGAGTCTTTCAAGATCATAAATTGTGAAATGCTCACGAATTCTTATAAAGAATAAAAATAATATGAGTAAAAAAATTACCTTGGTATTTTCAGCATTGCTCTTAGTATATACAGGAGCTAAAGCACAATATACAAATCTCCATAATTTCAGCAACAGGGAACTCCCCGCTTCCTCCGTCACTATTTTGGGAGGCGTACTATATGGCCTTGTACCCTTTGGAGGAGCAGACGGCTTTGGTTATATGTACACTATGAACCGGGATGGCAGCCATTTTAAAAACCTGTGGACCTTTGACGATACCGGTGTAAACGGCCATGCAAACGGTGCCTCGCCCCAGGGCGCATTAACACTTGCCGGCAATAAATTCTTCAGCATGACCAACCAGGGAGGCTCGCATGGCGTAGGCAATATCTTCTCTATTAATATGAATGGAAGCGGCTACAGGGACCTCTGGGATTTTGATGATACAGGCTCTTCAGGCAATGCAAACGGTGAACAACCTACCGGCAATTTAACCTATTTTGGAAATAAGTTTTATGGGATGACTTCTCTCGGAGGGGCAAACAACCTGGGTGTTATTTTCTCCATAGATACCAATGGTAAGCACTATAAAGACCTTCTTGATTTTAACATGATAAATGGACAAAACCCAACCGGCTCATTAACCATCTCTGCGTCGGGGGCAGTACTTTATGGCATGGCAGCTTATGGCGGTGCGCATGGCAACGGACTTGTTTTTTCCATAGATACTGATGGAACCCACTTCAAAGATCTTCTTGACTTCAATAGTACAAATGGAGCAACACCCCATGGATCATTAACACTTTCGGGTACGCAGTTGTTCGGAATAACGAATGGCGGCGGCGGGTAT
>Ga0206990_1136_pt1 | contig 12682 bp, 13 predicted proteins | sample Alteio_BWMinCont_8_FD_153283 | JGI IMG/M metagenome (GOLD analysis project Ga0206990, IMG submission 153283) | Enriched cells from forest soil in Barre Woods Harvard Forest LTER site, Petersham, Massachusetts, United States -... | ecosystem: Environmental > Terrestrial > Soil > Temperate forest >... | reverse complement strand
AAATAACCTTTACCCCCGATGGAAAAGCTTTTAATACGGCAGGGGTGCAGTTCATAATCAATCCTTATGATGAAATGGCGCTTACCCGTGCCCTTGAATTAAAGGAATCGCTGGGAGGCACAGTAACCGTTCTTAACGTAGGCCCGGTAGCCACCGAGCCAACACTTCGCAAAGCCCTTGCTATCGGCGCTGATGATGCCATCCGAATTAATGCCGAACCCACGGATGCCTTTTTTGTTGCCTCTGAAATTGCTGCTGTGGCGAAAAATGAAAAGTACGATATCATCTTTGGCGGAAGGGAATCTATTGATTACAACGGATGCCAGGTTATGACCATGGTAGCCGAGTTTCTGGAACTGCCTTCGGTAGCTATTGCTACCAAACTTGAGATAAGCGGCACAACCGCTACCTTGGAAAGAGAAATTGACGGCGGTAAAGAAATAGTAAGTGTGAATCTGCCATTCGTAGTAAGTGCCCAAAAGGACTTTGCAGAGCCCCGAATCCCTAACATGCGGGGCATAATGAGTGCCCGTACCAAACCACTTAAAGTAACTGAACCGACAGGCGCTTTAAAACCCACAGCTTCTGTGGCCTTTCAAAGCCCCCCCGCCGAAGTCTGAGTGTAAAATGATTTCACCGGAAAATCCGGGAGAGCTCATTCAATTACTGCATACTGAAGCGAAGATTATATAAATAGTTATAAATTATGAGTTATAAGTTATGACCGATAGGGTTAAGGTAAACTTAGATGAAGAGAGAAATTATATTAAAAACGAAAAGCTTTGATTTTGCTGTTAGGGTTACAAGGCTATATAAATATATATTGGAAAATAGACAAGAATATGTTTTGAATAAACAATTATTAAGAAGCGGGACTGCAATAGGTGCGTTGGTAAGGGAGGCACAGAATGCTGAAAGCACTGCTGATTTTGTCCATAAACTTTCAATCGCACAAAAAGAATATGACGAAACTATCTACTGGCTTGAATTATTGAAGCAAACAGATTATATTAGTAAAAAGGAATTTGAATCCATCAATAAAGATGCGCTTGAGTTATTAAAAATGATTAGAAGCGCAATAATAACGGTAAAGAAGACTCAACGGTCATAACTTATAATTTATAACTCATAACTAAATAACATGCCGATACTTGTTTACGCCGAAACCTGGGAAGGGAAATTTAAAAAGCCATCTTTTGAAGCAATGACCTATGCTTTTGAATTAGCTAAAAACACCAATGATACTGTTACTGCTGTTGTGATCGGCCCTGCAACGGATGATGAACTAAAAAAGGCTGGAGAATACGGATGCACTAAAGTGCTTCATGCCAATGATGGCCGCTATTCCGCATTTTGCCCGAGTGCATACACCGCCGTTATGGCTGACTGCGTCACTTCTGAAAATGCAAAGACCATCATCTTCTCTCAAACATACTCCGGCAAATCGGTAGCTCCAAGGCTTGCCGCAAAATTAAAAGCAGGGCTTGTGTCAGGGGCTATAGCCCTACCTGCAACCACAAGCCCCTTCGTAGTCCGTAAAAAATGTTTCTCCAGCAAAGGTTTTACTGATGTGGAGGTTTCATCAGATATAAAGATCATTTCCGTTTTTCCGAATGCCCATCATATTGCGGCCAATGATGTTAATACAAGCATACAAGTGGTTAGCCCTGCTGTTGCAGATTCACTGTTCAACGTAAAGATGAACGAGGTGAAGAAGACATCCGGTAAAATAGCCCTAACAGAAGCTGAAATAGTGGTTTCAGGAGGAAGAGGCTTAAAAGGGCCGGAGAACTGGGGTATGGTTGAAGAGTTGGCTGATGCTTTGGGTGCGGCAACAGCCTGTTCCAAGCCGGTCGCCGATATGGGCTGGAGGCCTCATCACGAGCATGTGGGTCAAACTGGAATTACCATTTCGCCTAACCTTTATATTGCTATTGGAATATCAGGAGCCATACAGCATTTGGCCGGAATAAGTTCGTCCAAGGTGATAGTGGTTATTAATGCGGATAAAGAAGCGCCTTTCTTCAAGATAGCTGATTATGGTATTGTTGGAGATGCTTTCCAGATAGTGCCGAAACTCACAGAAGCAGTGAAACAATTAAAATCTTCTCATTAATTTTTAAAAATTGGTAACTTTGCATCTACCTAACGATTTAAGCCTGACGAGTTGGAAATGAAAAAAATACCCTTGGATATTGTAGGTCTATCTTACAGCCAAACCCAGTCAGGTGCATATGCCTTGCTGCTTAATGAGGCGAAAGGCAAACGCAGGTTGCCCATCATTATAGGCGGGTTTGAAGCCCAGGCAATTGCCATTGAAATGGAAAATATGAAACCCAGCCGCCCCTTGACGCATGACCTGTTCAAAAACTTTGCCGAAACTTTCGAGATAAAACTAAAGGAAGTTATCATTTACAACCTGGTAGAAGGCATTTTTTATGCCAAGCTAATTTGTGCACGCGATAACCAGGAAGTTGAAATTGATGCCCGTACCTCTGATGCAATAGCCCTTGCAGTGCGCTTTAACTGTCCCGTTTACACATACGAATTCATACTTAATTCAGCAGGCATTGTTATGGATGATGAGATGACAAAAGAAGGCGCATCAAAAGATACCAAGGTTGAAAAAATTGCCGAGAAACAGGAAGATGACTTTCGTAAAAAGACAGCGGATGAGTTGAAAGACTTGCTGCAAAAGGCACTTGATAAAGAAGATTATGAAAGGGCATCACGAATAAGGGATGAAATAAACACCCGCAAAAAATCCTGATTGCTTATTAAAATTCTTACTAAAACAATTTTTTAGTTTTATTTCCGTTTTCAGGAACTATGAATTACATGCAAGCAATCCCGTCTGTAAAGACTTTTCGTTCAATACGCATTATCAAGTATCCTGCAATAGTAGCCCTATTGCTATGTTCCCTGTTTTCACTTCAATGTAAAAAGGAAATGACAACTACCAGTACTTCAGCCAAGCTTTCTTTCTCAACTAACCTGCTTTTTTTTGATACAGTATTTGCCACCGGAACTACCGGCTCCAGTGTTAGGATTTTTGTAGTGCATAACAATAACAGCCAGGCAGTGGTGGTCTCGTCCATTAAGCTGGCGGGGCAATATACTTCTCCTTTTGAAGTAAATGTCGATGGATTAACGGGCCCAAACCTTAATAATATCAAGATCCCGGCCAATGACAGTATCTATGTATTTGTGCAGGTAAATATTAACCCGCTGACAGGCACAAATGGCCCTGCAGTAATTCAAGATTCATTGGTATTTACAACTAATGGCAATACACAATGGGTGAATATACAGGCTTTTGGCTGGAATGCCAATTATTATACTCCCAATGTTTTTCCTCGTTCGGGCCCTGCATATGCAGTAGTTCCTTGTGGTACTGTATGGACGAGTGCCAAACCAACTGTCATTTTGGGGTATCTTTTGGATACCACCGGCTGCACGCTTACAATACAACAAGGCACTCATGTCTATCTTCATGGAAATGCAGTATTATATATTCAAGGTACACTTAAGGTTAACGGAATTTCTTCAGCACCCGTGACATTTGCAGGCGACAGGCTTGAACCGGGATATAATTATCCGGGACAATGGAATGAAATATTTCTTGCACCCGGCAGTATTAATAATAATATCAGTTGGGCGGTAATTCAAAACGGCACAACTGGCTTAGAAGTAGATACGGTGGGTAATTCAAGCCCAACCTTAACGATGGATCATACCATTATTAAAGACATGAGTGCTAATGGATTGTTGGGCCAGGGGGCTACCATAGTTGCCAATAATTGTCTCATTGCCGACTGCCAGAGTAATTGCGTACTGTTGAATTATGGGGGTGACTACCATTTTTACCAATGCACGTTTGCTAATTATTGGGGTGTCGATAATTCCTATGGACAAAGAACTTCGCCTATTTTATCTATGAACAATGGTTATCAGTCTGTAAGCGGAACCCAACCGAGAGCATTAGACAGCGCCTTTTTTGGTAATTGTATTATTTATGGGGCGTTAAATGACGAACTGGAACTAGATTCCAATTTCACAGCAGCATTTAATTATTATTTTGAAAACTGCGTTATTAGAACAGGCCATTCATTTACTGGCTATCATAACAATGGCTCTCTTTATTTAAACCAAGACCCCGCATTTGCTAATCCTGGCGCGGATAATTATATTCTGAATGGAGGTTCATCTGCTTTAGGGCACGGCAATGCAGCTATTGGGACAAAATATCCGATTGATCTTACAGGTAGCACGCAGTCGTTACCTCCATACGCTATAGGTGCATATTGGCAATAAAAAAATCACCCCGTCAGCAAGACAGGGTGATAAAATGGAGAATAAAAAATAGATTTTACGAAACCGGAGGCTGCTCTTGCTGTTTGGGTTTTTCCTTATACATGATGGAAACAGCAATGGTTATATAGCCAAGCATTAAAATAATAGGCGCTGTTACCATGCGCTGGGTCGAAAACAATTCATAGCTGAACTGGTTTGGGTCTTTACTGCCACCACCCGCGAGCAGTACATATCCAATTATTATAAGAAAAATACCAAATAGAAGTATCATATAGTTCTTGCGTTCGAATGCAAAATGCATCCGTGGTTTTTGCTCGGCCGCTTTTAGTGGTTTCTTTATCGGGGCCTTTTTTACTTCAGTTGCCATGTTGTTGGAATGAGGTTAGGTATTAACAGTTAGCCATAGACATATAACGCTCACAAACAGAATCCAGAACGGCATTTTGTGATTTCAAACTTTCTTCAGCACTGTTTAAAGCGGTTGCTTCTTGATTGGCATTAAAGCTTGACATCATAGCTTGCCATACTTTTACGTGTTCAATATCGGCTGTTTCGTGCTCGGTAAAATATTCAAGGGTAGAGGAATCAGTAACACCATAAAACTTCCTCAGCCCGTCAATTTTTGAAAGGCTGATCTTCGGAATATCTGCTTCGTAAGCATACATAGCAGCGCTGCCCTCGGTAGGGTTATTCATAAGGCTTAATAAGTGGTTTACTGCATTAATAGTATTATCTGAAGGAGTATATTCGTGCAATTCTTTCTTAGAAATACCCATGCCATCAGCAAAATTTTCCCATAAACGAATGTGGCTTCTTTCATCTTCCATGTTAGCCTTCATTTCAGATGTAGGGTTTGATTGGTATATTTTCTCAACCATTTCAGGAACAGCTTTAACCAAATGAAAATATTCTTTTACATATCCGCATAATGCGTCTTTACTTAATGTTCCTGCTGACCATTGCTGGTAAAAAGGGTGTTTTAATAAACTATACTGTTCCAGTTTTTTGTTTAATTCTTGTTGAAAGGTGCTCATGGTTATTAATATTATGGAGTTTAGATTGCAAATGTATAAAAAATCTTATTTCCGGCAGATAAATCTAAATTGTAATTTCGCGTTCATGTTAATCTATGTTAAATGGACTTGTTAAAGTGGGGAGTCGTGCTGTTTCTCCTTTGTGTTTTGATCTCCTGTAAACCCTGGAGTGATTTTGATAAAGAGATACATCCACCCGTTCCGGATTATAGTCAGGCAGATGCCTGGGCATGCCTCCCGACCAAACATAATGCGTCTGATACGGTACCGCCCAATTCAGGAGAAAAAGATATGCAGGCTACTGCTCCTGTAGATGTGTTTTATATTTATCCGACACTTGATTTCAGCGCCGGTAACTGGAATGCAGATATTCATAATAAAAAGCTCAACAAATTGATTGAAAGTACTGCTGTCCGGGTGCAGGCGGGGGCTTTTAACGGTTCTTGCAAAGTCTATGCTCCCCGATATAGGCAAGGCACCCTTGCTTGTTTTTATGACAAGACGGGAACAGGGAGTGGGAGCAAGGCCCTTCAACTAGCGTATACAGATATTCGCGCAGCTTTTAAATATTATATTAAAAATTACAATCAGGGGCGGCCCTTCATTATTGCCGGGCATAGCCAGGGAACACTGATGGCATACCAACTTTTGCAGGAGTTTGTAGATACCACTTCTCTGAGAGAGCAATTAGTGGCAGCATATCTGGTAGGATATCATATTCAAAAAGATTATTTTAAAAACTTAAAATCTTGTGATTCCGCTACCCAGACAGGCGGTTATATTACATGGAATACAGTAGAAACAGGTGGGGAAAACAACTCATTAAGTAAGTTTTTTTCGGGTGTATGTATTAATCCTTTAACATGGAAACCTGACACCGGTTATGTGGAGGCTCAATATGATTTAGGCAGTGCAAATTATTCTTTTAAGAAAGTGGAAGTACATGAAGTTGGCACGGCTATCCGAAATGGAGTGCTTACTGTAAGTGTCCCGATGGACAAAGGGTACAGAACTTTCCGCACCGGCTACCATATTTATGATTATAACTTCTTCTACATGAACATTCGTAAAAATGTACAGCAAAGGGTGGATGCATATTTGAAAGCACATTAAAGAATATTCCTTTTTCCTACCTTCGCAAATTATTATGGATAAATCAATAATTTTAAAATAGAAAGTAAAGCGTTATGAAGAAAGCGTACATATTTCCTGGACAAGGCTCGCAATTTAAAGGTATGGGGAAAGACTTGTATGAAAGTTCACCCAAAGCAAAAGAACTTTTTGAAAAAGGCAATTCTATTCTCGGATATCGCATTACGGATATTATGTTTGAAGGTACCGATGAGGATCGTAAACAAACCAAAGTGACACAGCCGGCAATTTTTTTGCATTCAGTGGTTCTGGCTTCCTTGTTGGGTGATAATTTTAAACCGGACATGGCAGCAGGGCATTCACTTGGGGAATTTTCGGCACTTACCGCTGCCGGGGCAATCAGTTTTGAAGATGGATTGAAATTAGTATATCAACGGGCGATGGCTATGCAAAAAGCTTGTGAAGCTACCCCTTCAACTATGGCTGCAGTGCTTGCCCTCGATGATAACAAAGTAGAGGAGATCTGTGCTTCAATAAAAGATGATATTGTAGTGCCTGCCAATTATAATTGCCCGGGGCAATTAGTAATTTCAGGAACCATACCGGGAGTTACCAAAGCATGCGAGTTACTTAAGGCAGCAGGCGCTAAAAGAGCACTGCTTCTGCCAGTTGGCGGGGCTTTTCATTCTCCTCTTATGGAACCTGCGAGAGTAGAGCTCTCCAAAGCTATCGAATCAACAGTTTTTAACAAGCCTTTATGTCCGGTTTATCAAAATGTAAATGCTTCTCCTGAAACCGAACCTCCAGTTATTAAGCGTAACCTGATAGCTCAACTTACTGCGCCTGTCCGCTGGACACAGACCATAGAAAGAATGACCACTGACGGAGCAACACAATATTACGAAGTAGGCCCGGGTAAGGTATTGCAGGGACTGGTAAAGAAAATTTCCCCTGCCGTTGAAGCTATGAGTGTATAATATACCAGTATGCGTAAAAGAAGATTATTATTTGCAATCCTTTTTCTGACCAGTTTTTCTGCCGGAGCACAGTTTTTTTATGCAATAGGAGCTGCTGTAGGAATAAGTTATGGGAAAGAAGGCTGGAGTAATGAACAGTGGGCAACGCAGGAAAAATATCTTTTAGGTTTCAACGGCGCAATACTTGCTGAATTTTTTAGCGACCCGAATTTCCAATGGAGGTCTGAGTTAATGTACAATCAATTAGGAACCGGTGAATTAGTTGCTGGAAATAGCAGTGTCAATCGAACCAACTACATTTCATTCAACAATTATCTGAAAATTAACTATCCGCTTTTTGATTTCATCCCTTACGTATTAATTGGTCCACGCGTTGCATACTTGTTTTCGAGGAGTGCTTCTGTATTTCCGGATGCAATTGGGGATATGTATTCATTCCACATAACAGGAGCTGTTGGAGTGGGGGCCGAAAAAATTTGCTTTTCCCGTTGGAAGCCTTTTATTGAACTTTTTTATAACCGGGATATTATGCCTTCATTTATCGGGCATGTTGCGTCTATAGACCCAAATCCGCCCCTTGAAGGAACTAAGCTATCTGAAGTAATAAATGGCCATGACTTTGAATTGAGGGTAGGTATTAAGTATGTATTTGACAGAAAGCCACAATGCCCTCATGTGGATAATAAAGCCCAATACATAAATGGCATTCAATGAGGACTACCAAGTATTTCTTCCAGCTTGGAAATAATTTTCTCAGTAGCTCCCTTTCCACTTAATATATAGGAAGCTCCTGTTTCGCCGCAAGTTTTTCTGTAGTCCGGATCAGTTAATAATTTTTTGATTTTTGCCTCCAGCCCTTCAGTGGTAGAAATCGAAAAACCTCCGCCTTTTTTTATGAGTTCCTCGGCTTCAATAAATTTTTTATAATTCGGTCCAAATAGCACGGGAATACCATACACAGCAGCTTCTGTAAGGTTGTGTATGCCTTTGCCAAATCCTCCTCCTATGTATGCCACATCAGCAAACCTGTATAAATAGGAAAGCACACCGATGGTATCTATAACCATAACATTGGCAGGAGCAGTGTTATTTTCAGTCGCGGCAGAAAATCGCAAAGTGGTGGGATATTTAGTTTGGATACTTTTAATCCGTGCTTCACTCACTTCGTGCGGGGCTATGATTAGTTTGGGTTTTAATCCTAAACGAATTAAATTTGCATAGACGGGAAAAATAAGTTTTTCATCTTCTTCCCATGTACTGCCGCACAGCAAAAGTGGCTGTTTGTTTTTAAAGATTTGGAACAAGGGATTGGGAAATGGTTGTTGGGAAATATTAATAACTCTGTCAAACCGGGTGTCTCCGCATAATACAACATTACTTATTCTGAATTCTTTTAAGAGTGCTTCAGAGGCTTCATCCTGCACAAATAACGTAGTATAAAAGCGCAAGTATTTTCTGAACGACCTCCCAGTATTTTTGAAAAAATATTGGTCATCTCTGAATTTTGCTGAAACAAGGAAAGATGCAATACTCCTCTTTTTTAGCTCTGTAAGATAGTTGAACCAAAATTCATATTTTATAAAAACGGCAATAGTAGGTTTTACTATTTCTATAAACATTTTTGCATTTGGAGGTGTGTCAAGCGGAAGGTAGAAAACGTAATCAGCTTCTTTATAATCTTTGCGGACTTCATACCCGGAAGGCGAAAAAAATGTCAATAATATTTTATAGGCAGGAAATTTTTTCCGGAATGTTTCTATTACAGGCCTTCCTTGCTCAAATTCTCCCAATGATGCGCAGTGAAACCATGCCAATGGCTGTTCAGAAACTTGAATAGCTTCTTGTAGTTTTATAAATATATCTTTCCTTCCGGCTCTCCATTTACCGGCTTTTTCATTAAAGAAACTGGCAATTAAAATCGAAAGTCCATAGAGCCGTATACTTAAATTATAAAAACCTTTCATATTGCTTTATTGGGGAGTTAGTCCATATTTTACAAGAGGGAAACGAGTCACTAAGGTATGTTTTTTTTTTAAATATACCATATAAAGCGGAGCCGCTGCCTGTCATGGATGCATAAACAGCCCCCTTAGTATATAAACGATTTTTTATTTCTGCGAGATCGGGATACATATTGAAAATAGGTTCTTCAAAATCGTTAACAATATTACCTTTCCAGCTCTGAATAGGGGAGAGTGCTAGTTGTTCAAGGCTATATGGTTTTTTGTGTGGAGTCACAAGACCGTATGCATTTTTTGTATCTACATGAATTTTCGGACAAACAATGTAAATATAATACTTGCTTAAATCAAAACTAACAGGGTTAATGACATTTCCTATACCGCTTACCAATACAGGTTTATTATCTATGAAGAAAGTACAATCACTCCCAATTTGAGAAGCGTATGATTTCAATTCTTCGATACTTAGGTCAAGTTTGAATAAATCATTTAGCAACTTCAGGAAAAAAGCTGCATCAGCAGAGCCACCGCCCAGTCCGGCACCCATAGGAATACATTTTAATAGCCAGAGTTGGAGTGATGGAAGTTTATGTTTTTCGTTCAGTAAATGATACGCTTTTATGCAAAGATTGTCTTCGATAGAACCAGGCACAGGATTTCCCATAATGGTTGGTCTTATTTCTCCGGTACCTTCTGTTTGTATTGCTTCAATAGCATCACACCAGTTTACAGGATAGAAAATACTTTCAATATTGTGAAACCCATCCTTACGCTTTTCAAGAACGTTTAATCCGATATTTATTTTTGCATTTGGGAAACTAATCATCTATTAAATCTTAAACCTGTTTTATTTCTTGCCTGCGGAGTATCTCTTTATTGATCTGCTTTACTAATAGAGGACCTTCGTAAATAAATCCTGTATAAAGTTCAATAAGGCATGCTCCTGCATCGAACTTTTCCATGGCATCCTCTACAGAGTGAATTCCACCCGAAGCAATAATTGGAAATGTACCTCCCGATTTCTCAAAAAGATATTTTACGATTTCTGTCGAACGTTTTAAAACAGGCTTGCCGCTTAACCCTCCGCTTCCAAAATCTGTAGTATTTGTTTTTAATCCCTCCCGAGAAATAGTTGTATTGGTTGCTATCACCCCACTTATTTTACAGTTTTTAACTATCTCTATTATATCATTCAACTGTTCGTTAGTAAGGTCAGGGGCTATTTTTAAAAAGATAGGTTTTTGCGGAATATGCTTTTCATTCTTATACTGTAAACCGGTAAGTAAATTTGTAAGCGGCTCTTTTTCCTGCAGGCTACGTAAATTTGGTGTGTTTGGTGAACTAACATTCACAACAAAATAATCTACACAGTCAAAAAGAGTATCGAAGCACTTTTCATAGTCCAGGTAGGCCTTTTCGTTAGGTACTTTTTTGTTTTTTCCAATATTACCGCCTATAATTAATCCCGGTTTTCTATCCTTAAGTCTGTCAGCAATTTTTTCTACTCCATGGTTGTTGAACCCCATCCGGTTGATAAGTGCCTTGTCTTTTGGCAAGCGGAATAATCGTGGTTTTGCATTTCCGGGCTGAGCTATGGGTGTAACAGTGCCAATTTCTACAAACCCAAAACCGAGATACCCCATTTCTTTATACACCAAAGCATTTTTATCAAATCCGGCTGCAACGCCCACCGAGTTGGGGAATTTAACCCCAGCTACCGTAGTTTCAAGCCCGGGTGAATTAATACAAAAGCTTTTTTTAATGATCCAATTTATAAATGGAATAAGAGATGTGATCTTTAGTAGTGTAACTACAATATGGTGACTGGCCTCAGGTGAGAATAAGAATAATATGGGGCGAATGATTCTTTTATACATGGCTACCGCATAAATATTTCAGGAGGATATTCAATAGATGTAAGGTATAAACCGCAGGCAGCAACAGAAGCACCGGCATGCGAACGGTTCTTGCCTTCAATTATTTTACAAAAATCAGCATGGGAGCATTTGCCATTACCGACATTAAGCATGGTGCCGACAATGGCTCTTACCATGTTCCTCAGAAACCTGTCGGCTGTTATGGTAAAGGATAATTTATCGCCTTGCATTTCCCAGTTTGCTGATTTTATAGTGCAAGTATCGGTTTTATTATTGGAATGGGTCTTTTTAAAACTTGAAAAATCTTTATACTTTTTCAACGTAGCACAAGTTTTGTTCATTTTATCAACATCTAATTGATAGGGAAAAAACAAAGTGTTGTTGTAAAGAAAAGGGTTTTTCCGGTTTGCAATATCATAGCGGTATGTTCTGGAAGTTGCATCAAACCTGGCATGTGCATCGGGTTTTACTTTTAAAATATCCTGAAATGCTATGGTGAAGGGAGTTACGGAGTTGAATTTATGCAGCCATTTATTTTTCTCTTCCGCAAGGTTTTCTAATGGAGAATCGAAGTGTGCAAAAAACATTTCGGCATGAACACCGGTATCAGTTCGCCCGGCTCCTGAAAGCTTTACCGGATGATTAAGGACTTTAGAGATAGCATCTTTGCATATCTTCTGAATGGTATCAGGAGAATTGCTTTGTTCCTGCCATCCATGATAGCCGGTTCCTTTAAATGAAAGCTGTAGAAAATAACGCATCAGGGCAAAATTAATAAAGACGGGGAATCTTGCCCAACCTCAATCTCTTTTTTAACGTATGTGTAAATAAAGAACAAAGCCACAGGAGCAAGCTGCTTTGTAATTTTAAGGAATATATTGTATCTTCGTGCTTGATTTTAGATTCGTATTTAATGATAAAATTTTCTGCTTTAATTACAGGATTTATATTGTGTTTCAACCTATACGGGCAAACTGATACCGTCTTTTGTTATACATATGGAGGTATACAAAATGATGTATGCAACCAGATAAAACCAACCAATGATGGGGGATACATAATGATAGGTACTTCCAATAGTTTTGGTTGTGGAAACACTGATTTTTATGCAGTTAAAGTAGATTCTACAGGTAAGCACAAATGGTCCAGGTCTTATGGAGGAACTGAAAATGAAGAAGGTTTTTCCGTTACACAGACCAATGATCATGGATTTGCATTTGTTGGTTTTACAGATAGTTATGGCGCCGGAGGATACGATGTATTCCTGGTAAAAACTGATTCAACGGGTAATTTTCAATGGCAGAAGACGTATGGTGGTTCGGATTGGGATTTTGGTTATTCTGTGCAGCAATTAAAGGACAGTGGCTTCATCATCTGTGGGCTGACCTATAGTTATGGCGCCGGTAATGGCGATATATATGTAATTC
>Ga0206990_1135_pt1 | contig 12732 bp, 8 predicted proteins | sample Alteio_BWMinCont_8_FD_153283 | JGI IMG/M metagenome (GOLD analysis project Ga0206990, IMG submission 153283) | Enriched cells from forest soil in Barre Woods Harvard Forest LTER site, Petersham, Massachusetts, United States -... | ecosystem: Environmental > Terrestrial > Soil > Temperate forest >... | reverse complement strand
CCCTATCATCGCAACGATATCTACATGCACTAAATTATACACGAAATGTTGAGCAAAACACCCATTATACCGATCCTTATAATTAAATTGACAATCGTAATTATATTCACAAAATTTATACGACGACCTCGGAATGATCTCTCCTGCGGAGCACACTTTATGATGCACAATACTCAACCCTAACTTATCACTCAAATGTTTCGTCGCTCTCGCCAACCAATCGAATTTTGGCAAATGCAAATTAAAATCAAATATCTGATCATCCGATACCCCTCCCTGCTTCTTTAACTCCATGCACCCCTTAATATATTTTTTTAAATGCGACGACAAATATGTCTGATATTCCAACAGCACCAAATCTTTCACATTACATGGCTCCTTACTCATAATATCTGCTATATTATACATCATATTCCCCGCGACCGATTTATTTTTCCCATCCCTCACAGCAGAATCATATGAACTACTCGCCAATAGCTTATTCTTTATCGTTATTTCAGTGTCAACAATATCAGCCCAATTACTACCATTGTCACTCCCCCTTAAATTCTCATTTGTTGAACCAGACATTGACATGTGCGCACCCACCTTATTATTGTCATAGATATTAAAGTTATAGTTCTTCCGAATTATATTTCAATTTTCTTATATCCGCGCCCACGCTTAAAAATTATATAAAGTATCTTCACTAATATTATTATATGTCATCATATTCATCTGGAGAATTTGGAAGCGCCCACAATTACGATTGGACAGGAAGTCTGCTTAACGACAATTATATCGTAATAAAGAAGATCGGATTCGGTTCGTTTTCGACTGTTTGGCTTTGTTATTCGCTTAGGCATAAAACATGCTTTGCTATTAAGATACTAAATCCCGAAGATGATCGTTCGGGTGAGAAAGAAATTGGTGTGTATAAGATGCTTAATAAGGAGAAGAGTAGCTTGTTGATCCATATGATAGATAATTTTATTTATGTGAAAGAGGATGAATATGTTTGCATCGTTTTGGAGCTCATGTTATGTTCGGCTTATGATTTGCTTAAATTGAATAATAAGAATGGATTTGAGCCGGAGTTGGTGAAGAAAATCATTTATGATACGTTGAGGGCGATAGCCATTGTTCACAAGAGTGGGATTATTCATACTGATGTTAAACCCGAGAATATGTTGATTGGGGGTGGTGGTATTGGTGGGGATGTGGTGAAGTTGGTGGCTGCGTTTAATGAAGGGGATGTTACGAAGCTTATGTTGAAGGCGACGAAGGATTTAAAGCAGATGAGAGGGAAAGATAAACCAGTGGGATCCATAAAAGAACGGGCTGTGAAGCAAGTAGTTTTGAATTTAATTAAGAGCGTAAGTAGCGGCTCGATAATTACTGAGAGAAAGGAGAGAGAAAGATGCAATAGTGATTCGGATAGATATGATAGTCCGTATGTCGTTGATCGGGAGGAAATATCGTCAGATGATGATCGCCATGAGGATATAAAACAGGCCCCAGGGGAAGTGCTTGCATTGGATACAGGTACATTGACTATTAAATTATCCGATTTGGGTACATGCCTGAAGCTTGATAAAATAAAATACAAGGAGATTCAAACTAGACATTATCGAGCACCAGAAATATTACTGAGACTAAAATACAATGAGAAGTGCGATATCTGGTCAATAGGTTGTTGCATTTATGAATTCATCACAGGAAAAGTACTTTTTAACCCTAATAGTACAGAGACAATTAGCTGTGATAGATTTCATGTATGCAATTTAATAAGCAAAATCGGAATGATCCCAGAAAATTTAATCGAATCTTCGCCACGGAAAGATATCTTCTTTAAAAAAAATGGACTAGTCCGTGGTGTATCTGAATTAGATAGCCATGAAGAACCCATGAAAGTAACGTTGACGAACAAATTAAGATCAATGTCAATGGTTACAAGTAATGAAGTAGAAATGATTTTAGATTTGATAACCAAAATGTTACGATACGAGCCAGACCAAAGATTGTCCGCGGAAGAGTGTTTATCGCACGAATGGTTCAAATCGTTTGTCAAAGAAGTAAAAAGCACTTCGTCAAAGAGAAAAACATGAGACAATTGTTAATATGGAGTAGTATCACCGCGGCTGCTACGTTCGGAAGAGCCCATATTGCATGATGGACCTACACATTTTGTACCGGTATATATCGTTGACGAAGATATCCCTCCGCTGCCCATGTACACGCACGGATCAGGTTTTGCCGGTGATGTTAACATTCGTAAAATCGCTTGCGTTCTGGCAGGATTCGACCCAAATTCAAATCCATAGGGAGATCGATACTCGGAAAGTGGCTTTTTTGGTTGTTGTTGTTCAGCTGGCATATTTTGGTAGTTAAATAATATAGTATTTTCAATGGAACCACTAAATCATTTAATTTTCAATTTTTTTTAGCGCATATAAGTATAATGAAAATCACAGATCTTAACGGTAACACACTCATCAACAACGATACCCCAATAATAATAATTAATAAAAAAAATTTTACCAACTATTTAACTAAACTCGCTCATGGCGTTTGGAAATATAATTTGGATAAATTTGCTGCCCTTTTGAAAGAAAATAATTTAAATCCGAAAAATTTTCTTCCAGTTGGACATCTAAAAACTAATAATATTTCAAAAGCGCTTATGGTGAATAAGAAAATAGCGGAGGTACCCGATGATTATAACTTTGTCAGAAATTATGGTCAATCGGGAACGTTATGGGTGCCCCGATCTGATTCGGGAATTAAGCCCTTGATTTATTCGCCGTCGAAAGATAAACCAAACGATATGATAGGATTCATAAATCACAGATTAATCCAAAATAGTATTTTCGGTCTTTTGACTGATTTAAATAATTTTCAAAGTTATACAGTACAGGGAGAATTAAAGACGACGATTACAGATGATGAAGGTGAATTGAAGCAAGAATTCCACGCGTTCGATGGTAATTTCGTATCGAATGAGTTCTTTGGATCAGGAGATACAGATGTAAAGTATAAAGGGAAGCATGTCGTGCTTGTCGAATCCGATGATCCCTGGTATCTAAATAAAAAAATAACGACTCCTGCGAAATATATCCCGGTGGAACAAGATATTTTACCGGCTCAGCCAGATGAGACTGCAGCAAAATTTACCTCACCGATCCAACCTGATCTATCGAAAGAAAACTTAGGTGCCGGCTATTCATTCGCGGATCACTATAAACAACTTTGTAACTTCACAGATTGCTCTTTAGACGACCACAAAGAAATGTTCAACCCACCACAATCAATCCTAAAATCTCCATTGGCCTGGCTGATCATCCTACTAATCATTCTAATCATCATTAAAATCTCTAAATAGCCACCCTGACACTACTGGTCCTATAATCATTCTTGGGCATCACATTCTTAGAATCCTTCAACATCAACGGTCCCCCATGCACAATAAACCCGGGAAACGTTTCAATAAACCTCCTATTATATAAATACGTCACCGGATCCAACACATAATAATCATACTCAAACGGATTATCAACACGAAAAAATCTCTCCATCTTAAAAACGAGAGCATCCATCAAATAACACTTATTCTCAGCGATCCATAAATAATACTCAGCTATATTCTCCTCACCGTCATATACCTTATCATATATCTGATACAACTCATCGGGATCATCCTTCTTCAACACCTGCAACCAATCCGCATTCCGTAACGAATCTAACTGATGATACATAAACTGTGGCCTCAACTCTAAATTCAATATCTTCCCCCCACCCTTATACTTCTTCTCCCCAAATTTCAAATATTTATAAAAATCAATACAATAACTCCCTCCTAAATATTTCTTCTTCTCTTTCACCCCAACTGCCTTAAATTTATCCACAACTTTCGGTTCAACTATTTTATTCTCCAACCCCCTTTGCACCACCCCCCCTTCCTGATCAATAGCCAAATCACATGGCACATAATCTGCAAAAATAACAACCCTACCAATAGCAAAATAATACGCAGCCGACGATATAAACTTAATAAAATTATCCATCCCCATAATTTTCTCCCGATCCAAAGCACTATACTTAACATAATAATTAACATACATCGTCCTCCCCCCCTTCTCCGACTCCGCCAACTCGCACATAAACAACATATAACCATTATGCATCACGTAAAAACAAAACCCATTCACCCCCACGACAGCATAAAATTTTTTATAAGCCCCCGTACTATCATACCTCTCACAAATCACAGTAAACTCCCTACCCCCCACACTCGCCCTAAACTGAAACATCGGATTCAAATACTTCCCAACAAAATACCGAATCTTCTCCTCCAACGTAACCGTCTCAACATCATTCGCAATCCTCAAAAAATCTAACACTCCCTCATTCCCACCATACACCTTCCTCTTCACCCCAAACCCAATCTCCCTCTTCCCAACATACGAAAACTCATACTTCGTCTTAATCTGAGCCCTAAAATTTTCATCCGTATGATAATACAAGGCATTCTTATCCCTCCTATCCAATCTCAACATAGACAACGGCCCCAAAATAATCTCCTGTTCATCCGGAAAATGAGAAACTGTCTCAATACACATAGCAACCCCTTTCTCATTCTTCGGCAACTTAATCTTTATCAATATAAACCCAAATTTATACAAATCACTCTGATAAAACGGATCCCGCGTCGTACTAATAAATCCCGGTTCCGTGTACACATCCCCAACATTCAAATGCTTCAAATAACTATCATCACTAACAAACCTATAAACGGTATACCCCTTATCAAACCCTGGCGCCTGATTCAACAACACCCACATCTCCCTAATCATACCCTCCAACAATTCATTCCTATACTCATAACTGGTAAAACCCCTCAAATACTGATTCATAAAATAACTCCCTTGCAACGTATAATACTGAACCAACCCCAACTTATTCTCATCAATAATATACTTCTGATGTTTCAACAAAGTCTCAGCAGAAATATCATTCGTCGAAATAATATCACACAACTTATCAATATCATCCTTCTCATAATACTTGTCTTCCAGCTCCACCCCCATATTCAAAGCCAGATTAATGACCTCACTTCTCGAATAATATGGGGAAATATGCGTAAAATGCGGCAAAAAAGATGGTCGCTTGCATGTAGTGATATTCTTCCCAACTTCGTTCGCGTAAAAATAGAACACACGAATGTAAGTATCGTGTAGTATTTCGTTATTGAAAGAGTTTAGGAAAGATACCATGATTGATAATTTTCGATATTTTCGTTTTTCAAGTGGGTCGTCGTCCGTTGGTTTTGAGATGAGCTTGGCCGCGCGGAGACGTTCGATGAATGTTTCTGTTGGGAAGCGATAATGTTGATATACGACCCTATTGTAGACGTTGAATTTTGTGATAAGGTATAGATTTTTGGAATAGATATCGTAGAGGGGGATTTTGGCATCTAATTTTGAGAGGTTGCGCTTTATTTTGGCAATGCCTTTTTTTATGGTTTGTTTTTGGAAGAAGGCCGTTATTTCGTTTGGAGGGTGCGTTTGCAGGTAGTGGGTTATTTGGGAGTTTTTTGGGATTTTGGCTTCGAGATAGTATAATTTGTCGATGGCTTCGTCGGGTGGGGTTATTTTTAGTGATGCGTCGAGATTGTAGTATAGTATAATTGTCATCTTATGATTAAATTATAGATGGAAAAAATAAAATTAAAAACGGTGCCGAAATTCAATTTGGCCAGGGAAACGGGGGCCGGCGGTCATGTGTTTGTGTTGAAGCTCCATTGAGGCGCTTCCGAGTCCGAAGATACTGGTTCCGGCGGGCATCATGGCGGCCATCAAGGCGGACATGGGAATTGCTCCATAATCTTGACGCCTGTCACATGCCGGAGCGTAGAACAGGGCTCGTGTTGGTGGGGGAGATCGCGGTCGTTCATACGTGACTGGCCTGCAAACGTAGTTGACCTGTGGGGGCGGAGGTGGCGCAGGCGCAGGACTACAAATATAGATAGTCCCTGATCGCTGCGCCGGAAATTGAGCAGCCGGAACCCCCATTGCAACACCCCCAGCTGACTGCCACGACGGCACTGGAGTACTACTCACAACACGAACTTCCTCAACCACTTCACGCTTATTTCCAAAATCATCAACCTCAATGTAACGCCGGTACTTCGGATCACTCATTCTCTTTCACTCGCAACTACTCCTCAAATAAACGTTATGAACCCTTCAAACACTTACAAAATTCAATTTTTTCACAAAATAGATTCCTTCGCAGTAAACCTCAATCCCTTCACCAAACCCTTATCATACTTATACCCCGAATCAGTCAAATAATTCAAGAAATCCTTCCTATTCGGACAATTCATTTTCGTATACCCCTCCGTATACCAAGTCCTAAACGATGCATACATATGATTCAAATTCTCGGTATCAGTATCCTTCTTCGTCATCTCCATGTGCTCAGCAAGATATTCATAATAGATATCCGTATTCTTCTTATACCTATCCGTAAACTGCGTAACCTTCTTTGGCTCCTTCAATCCATGATCAATATAATCCGGATAATACTGGTTCAACAATAACCATATAAATCCCTGGTTCCATTTCTTTAATTTATCGGCTAAATCAGGATCCTTCTGATATTGATTTTTCTCTGGATTTGGAACACCATCCACAAATTCGGATTCCCAGGGAGTAACCCTCAATCGCCTCCATGTCCCTCCATCATGTGACGGAATCGCCGGCAACTTATTACACGTCAACACTAATTTAAACTGCGGCTTATATTTAAACGGATTACCATACAAAGCACGCGCAACAACCCAATCAGAACCAGTTAATTCTTTCATCAATCCAACATATATAATATCATCATGTTCTGGCTCCTGTATCGACAAAAATCTCTTCCCACGTTTATCAGCCAATTCCGGCGTCGCATTCGAAGACGCCCCTCTCTTCTTCGTCAATATCGTCACAGGCAACACCCCGAAATAATCACCAAAAGTATAACTAATTAAGTCGACAGTCGTTGACTTGGCGTTCGCCCCAATACCAGTCCACAAAATGAATTTCTGATCCTTATTCCTTCCATCCAAATAACTAGATATCAACGTCAAAATATACTTCCTTATATCATCCTCCCGGTGCACCTTCTTAAAAAACGCCTCAATCTCCTTCACCATCGGATCATTCTTTCCAAACTCCTTATAATCATACCCAACACTCATCGTCAAATAATCATCCGGCACCCCATTCCTAAAGCACCTATTCTTCAAATCATAAACCCCATTATTAAACCCCAACAAAAATGGATTCTCATCCAACCTCTCCTCAAATTTCGCATCATAAAACCGATTCGCACACGCATTAACAATACAACTCTTAAACGATTGATTCTTCAACCTCTCAACAATTTTCAAAATCGATTTCCCCTTCTCCATCAAATCATCCTTCTTCCCACTAATCCCTTGACTCTGCCTGTGCGCAAATTCCGCAAAATACTGTGACGCCAACTTCGCAAATTCCTTCGTCACCTCATCTGACAACTTATTCGCTAACGTATACCCACTATCAATCACCACCCACCTATGCTTCTGAAACTCATACCACACATTCTTAGTTATATTCGCACATCTATAACTAAACTTATAAAATTCGTACACAACCTTCGCAATATCATCATGCGACCCCCTCTCAGCTTCACAAATTTGTAAATTAACATTCTCCCTCAACACATTCAAGAATCCATCCAAATCATCCTCCTTCGCCCACAAATATAACGACGCAATAGTAAACCCCCCTTCATCTTTCGCATTATCCCATACCTTCTTGCAAGACTTCAGATCAAACTTCTCCGCACACTTCTTCGAAAAATCAATGAAAGCATCCAACAAATCATGAGAAACATTATGCAACGCCCAACCAACCCGTATCCAACTTTGATAATCCGTCGCCCGCTTCTTACTCATCACCCCAGCCAACTTTCTCGCCAAAATAATATCATTCTCAACATCCGGCACATTCGGCGGATTAGGCGGATTCGGCAACTTAGGAATATTAAATTCTCCCCCACCCGGCACTGCCACAGCCACCTTCGCAGGTGCCACCGCAACCTTCTTCTTCTTCCCACACCCAGGCTTCATCCCATATTTCTCAATCATCTCCTCCCTAAACTTCTCCGTATCATACTTCTCTCTCAATCTCATCCCATCCCCCTCCTCATCAAATTGTCTCGTCGACAACAACATCACCAACTCCCCACTATCATATTGCTCCGCATTCTGCTCGCTCATATCCCACGAAAAAATATGCGTCAACCTATACCCTTGCCCCTCTGGCTTCCTCGACCCATACATCAACCATCCATTACTCCACACCACGCTAGTATCAAATACCTCATCCAACGTATTCAAATACTCCATCTCCCCAAACGCATCATCCCTAACAACCCCCTCCTTAATCTCATCCAATACCCTATACCTCATCATCACCTCCAACGGAATCTTCGGATACACAATATGAAAACCATCCTTATAATTATTCTGCTTCGAATCATACGTCGGCCTCCCCTTCTCACAAACAAACGCTTCCAAACACTCCTTCTCACAATCAACGTACTTCCCAATCACCTCATGACACCTCTTAACAACATACCTAATCATCCCCAACTCATAACACCTCCCTTTCGCTTTCTGCCTAAAATCCAAATCAATCAACAGCGGCCCCAATTTCTTCGTCCTCTCCACAATATGCAACGGAATCATCGCCGCGCCCCCACCCTTCAAATAATAATCCAACGCCCCCCGATACAAATTCAAAAAACTCACCCGATCATCCTCATTAATAAAATATCTCGCAGCAGCCCTTCCCATCGCCGTGTGAGTAATTTCGCTCCCCTTATCAACTTCGTGATCTTTAAGGAATCCTTGATATTTTTTTACATCATCACTAACCTGAAGATACATGTTATTATGATTATTTGTCATGATAATTTTTTAAATATATATTACTTTTTAAAATTTCTATATTTTAAAAAATCAACTTTTTATATAAACTAATTCACTATCGCCAACTCATTGAGTTTCCATCTCTCCCGCCGCCCATCAGGTAACGTCTTTTCAATGATAAATGGTATCACTTTCCTCTCTAATTCTAATTTTGCTATTTCTTTCGGATTCATGTTATCAACATTTAATAACATCGGTTTCGCTCCCAACGAAAGTTGCTTAGCCCGATCTCCTAAAATACGTACCCGCTCATATTTCGTAAGTATCGGTTTCGTCTCACGCTCCTCTGCCGCGACAATTTGATCTGTATTTTTACCGACTTCAATATCATCTTCAAATACCACTTCTTCCTCCTCCTCATCGCTCTCAGACATGCTCTTTTTCGCAAACTTATAAACGCACGTATCATCCTCATATGCTTCCTCCCCCTCTTCAAAAATTTCAGCCTCCTTCGCCTCATCATCACCATAATCAGCATTCTTCAGCGTATCATCATCTTCCTCCTTCTCCTTCTCACTAGACACATCCCTCTCAACAGCCACATCCCCTTCCTCCTCCTCACTACTACCCTCGAAATCTTTCTTATCTATAATATCCGTCACATCCTCACTAACTCCACTAACAGCACCTCCCTTCCCAACCTTCTTCTTCAGCGGCATATAATCTAACACATATAAATAAACTTTTAACCCTAAACCAAAAAAAATCAAATTTTCCTATCTCCTACCACATGGTCTGGCATGCCTTACAAATATAAACTATATTATACGAAAACCTACTCGGCTTAAACCAAACTGCCTCCCTCAACGCATAATCGTTGTGCGACACGCATGTCTCATTCGGACAAATATATTTCCGATCTATCGGCAACGTCTTATCATGAATCATATCCTTAAATTTATTCGGATCGCTAAAATCAATAGTACTCTTTTGCGAAGCCCTACTTGCTAACAAAACACCCGGAATCATTTCCTGCGTATATCCACAATTCGAACATCGAAATACATATTTGTTTGACGTACTAACAACCTTCTTCTCCTTCTCCTCCTGCTTCTCAGACCCACTCACAGTATCGGGCGTCTCCTCCTCACTCTTAACCGCTTGCTCCTGAAGTACCGGAATCAACGTAGTCTTACAATTCGGACAATATGACATATCTCTAATCTCTCCATACTCTTAACCATTTAAGCCCTAACCAAGATAAATTCAAAATTTATTAAACCTCAAACAAATTAACGACTCGATCTTTCGCCGCTACTTTCTTCGGTTTCTTCCCCTTAACAACGATTTTCTTCCGCGGTTTCTTCGCCGGCGCATCAACTTTCTTCGCAGGCGCCGCCGGGGCCGGTTCAACTTTCTTCTTTGGAAAACGTTTCTTTCCATCCTTTATGGCACCCTTAAGAGTCTCCAAAGTCAACGCCTCCACATCAATATCCTGCGATATCTTCAAATTAGTCTTCTTCTTACCATTATCAAACTTCACATACACACCATATGGCCCTCTCAACACACTATACGAATTCACTCCATCCTTCACTTGGTACAACACAGCGCTCTCCTTCTTCTTAATCAGCTCACACGCACGCTCCAACGTAATATTCTCCGGATCATCATCTACCCCGGACAAATTCACAGTACAATCACCACACACAACATACAACCCAAACTTCCCCCTCTTAACAATCACTTGCTTCCTCCCATGCTTCCCCAAATTCTTCGGATATTCAAATAATTTTACGGCATCATCCAAACTCACACTCTCAAGCGTCAACGGCTCCCTCACCGGCGCAATAACCGCCTTCCCTTTCTCCGGACACATCTTCACAATCGCCCCATACTTCCCTACAGCAGAATATATACTCTGCCCATTCACAGGATGCACCCCCAAAAGCTTATCCCCCTTCCCAATCGCACACACCTCCTCACCCTTAATCTTCTCCACAATCGGATGAAATTTCTTATAAAACCCATCCAACACCTTCACCCAATCACCATTCCCCTCAGCAACATCATCCAACTCTTGCTCCATCTTCGCCGTAAATTTATAATCCATAATCTCAGGAAAAGACTCAATCAAAAAAGTATTCACCCTAACCCCCAAATCCGTCGGAATCAATCTCCCATTCTCTTTCCCAATCAAAATTTTCTTCACCGTCTTCTCAATCTCACCCCCCTTCCACACCAACGAAACAACATCTTTCTCATACCCACATACATTCCCCATCTTAACATACTCCCTCTCCTGAATCTTCTGTATAATCGCACCCGTTGTCGACGGCCTCCCAATATTTAAATTCTTCGGATCCAATTTATTCACCAACGATGCCTCATTATACCTTGGCTTCGGCCTCTGATATTCCTGCACCCCACCAATCTGCTCAATATCAACATTCCCCCCTACCTCAGGCAAACTAATATTCACATTAGCCTCCTTCTCCTCAAAATTATAAACCGCTAAAAATCCTAACACACTCACATTCTCAATAACCGTAACAAAATAATACTCCGTAACCTTACTAATCACAATCTGAACAGTCGTCACCCTAAACTTCGCCGCTATCATCTGCGAAGCCACAGCACGCTTCCAAATCAAACCATATAATCTGGTTTCATCCACACCAATCTTACCATCTTCCTCAACCACCTCCGTAAACACATCCGTCGGCCTAATCGCTTCATGTGCCTCTTGCGTATTCGCACTTTTCGATTTATAATTCGTCTCACAATGATTCCCTACACCATATTTCCCAACAACATATTTCTTAATATTCTCTAACGCCTCCAACGAAAGATTAACAGAATCAGTTCTCATATACGTTATATGCCCCGCCTCATAAAGATGCTGCGCCGCCGTCATCGTTCGCTTCACCGTCATCCCTAATTTCCGCGCCGCCTCCTGTTGTATCGTCGACGTAGTAAACGGCGCCGACGGCTTCTGCACCCGCTCCTTCTCACTCACATTACCGATCTTATATTTCGATCCCTTCAATAATTTCATCAACGCATTCGCATCGGCCTCCAACTTAATCTTCGCCCTCACTCCTTTCTGCGGACACAAACCCTCCTCCTCATCCTCACTCTCATTCTTCTCACCCACCTGCTCCCCCGCACAATACAACTGAGCACCAAACACCTTCCCTTTCAAATCTACAAACATACCATCAAACTTAAAATATGAATCAGCACCTTTTTTGAAAAAATCAACAATTTCATTCTCCCTATCAACAATAATTCTCACCACCACCGACTGCACCCGCCCAGCTGACAACCCACCACCTCCATTCCCAACCCTCTTCCACAACAAAGGCGAAACTTCATACCCCACAATCCTATCCAATATCCTCCTAGCCTTCTGCGCATTAACCAAATCATAATCAATCTCCCCCGGATTATTCACCGCCTTAGTTAACTCACTCTTCGTAACCGCCACAAACGAAATCCTCTTCACTTTCTTCAACTTCAACACATGCACCAAACTCCAAGCAATCATCTCCCCCTCCCTATCCTTATCCGTAGCAATTAAAATATCATCCGCCTCCCCAGCAGCCTTCTTCAACTTACTCACAACCTCACCCTTCCCCCCCATTGTCTCATACCTCGGCTCAAAATTCCCCCCTACAATATCAACCGACATACTATTCGCAGCCAAATCAATAATATGCCCCACCGACGCCATAACCTTAACACTCACATTCCCCCCCAATATCGATTCCAAAATCGTCTTAATC
>Ga0206990_1133_pt1 | contig 12782 bp, 10 predicted proteins | sample Alteio_BWMinCont_8_FD_153283 | JGI IMG/M metagenome (GOLD analysis project Ga0206990, IMG submission 153283) | Enriched cells from forest soil in Barre Woods Harvard Forest LTER site, Petersham, Massachusetts, United States -... | ecosystem: Environmental > Terrestrial > Soil > Temperate forest >... | reverse complement strand
GAGCGAAAATGCCATGCTTTTAAACTTAAACCAGGCATCTTCTGCATTTATAAAAGCAATAACCTCATAGCCCTCCAGTTCAAAGTTAAGCTTGATAGTAGAAAGGAGATTTTTTTCGTCCTCAATAAGTAAAATTGTGCTTGCCATTTCAGCTATTAGCCAATAGCAATCAACTTAGAATGGCAAGTCGTCCTGTTCTTCTGTAGCAGGAAGAGCGGCTTCTGTGGCATAGGAACTAGATTCCTGGCTGTTGGAAGAACTGCCTTTTTCAACGCCGTCAATTCTCCATGCATCCAGCGAGGTGAAGTACTTAACCACACCGTCTTTGTTCCATTCGCGTCCGCTGATAAAGAAACTTACTTTCACTTCATCGCCCGGGTTGTAATTATCCAGTATGCGGCATTTGTCTTGCTTTAACTGGAAAAGGATATGTTGGGGATAATTGGAAGAATTATCGGTAAGGACGAATTCTCTCTTTTTAAAGGTATCGGAAACTTTTTGTTCGTCTTTTTTTAATTTCAGGGTGCCTGTCAGTTCGTATTGCATGTGGAGTGGTATTTGGGTTTCGATAATTTAATAATGAGTTCAAAGATAAGTTAATTTTTGATATTCCTGTCAATAGTTAATATCTATTTTAAAATAACTTTGCTGTCCATTAAACAAGCCATGCAGAAAATAAAAATAGGCATATTGAAAGAAGAAAAGGTACCGATAGAGAAACGGGTACCCTTCTCTCCCTTGCAATGCAGCGAGTTAATAAGGGCTTATCCCGGGCTTGAAATTGTTGTGCAACGTTCCAAAACCCGTTGTTATACCGATGAGGAGTATGCATCCTTCGGGCTCCCGCTTTCCGATGACCTGGGCAGTTGCGATGTACTTGTGGGCTTAAAGGAAAGGCCTGTCGACCTTTTCTTTCCCGGAAAAAAATATATGCTTTTTCCCCATGTAACTAAGAAACAAGCCCATAACAAGGAAATGCTGAAAGCCATTCTTGCGAAGAAAATAGAGTTGATAGATTACGAATGCCTTACCGACAGCAGCCATAATAGAGTTATTGGTTTCGGGCGTTATGCAGGAATTATCGGTACTTATAATGGCGTCAGGGGATATGGAATGCGTTACAATCTTTTTAACCTGAAACCGGCTTACCAGTGCCGTGATAAGGAAGAGTTGCTGGAAGAGATAGACCGGGTAAGGCTTCCCAATATTAAAATTTTGCTGACAGGTGGAGGCCGTGTAGCCAATGGAGCTACGGAGGCTTTAGGATTGCTGAAGATAAGGAAAGTAACTCCGTATGAGTTCCTGCATTGTTCTTTCCGCGAGCCGGTTTATTGCCAGCTTCATTCCAAAGACCTTTACCAGGCAAAGGATGGTTCTTCCTGGAACAGCAAAGACTTTTATTCCAATTCCGGTAATTATGTTTCTTCTTTTTTACCATATACCAAAGCCTGCGATCTGCTTATCACCGGGCATTTTTGGGATGGCAAAGCTCCCGTGCTCTTTACCAAAGACCAAATGAAACTGCCCGACTTCCATATTAGTGTGATAGCCGATATAACCTGCGATGTGAATGGCTCCGTACCAAGCACACTGCGGGCATCCTCTATATTGGAACCATTTTACGGCTACAACCCAATGACCGAACAGTTGGACATTCCTTTTGCTAAAAACACCATTACCGTTATGGCTGTTGATAACCTGCCCTGCGAACTGCCCCGCGAGGCCTCTGAAGACTTTGGCAAAGAACTTATGGAAAGGGTTATGCCTTTCTTTTTCGGGGAAGATAAGGAAGGGATGATTGAACGTGCCACTATTGCCAGGGATGGTAAGCTTCTTCCCACTTATTCTTATTTGAGCGATTACGTCACCTAATCGTCATTGCGATCCGCCAGCTGGCGGATATGGGCTTTTCGCTTCTATCCCTCACGCACATACAAATAGTTAAATTGTTTTCAAAAATTTATATGTCGCTATATGTCACACTTTTTGCGATTTCACTTTTTGAAAAAACAGGGCTTTATTCATTGATTATCAATTTCTAACATGACATTCATATCTATATTAAATAAAATTGTAGGATTGCTCTAATATTAATTGAATTATACATCAATAGTAATAATATTTCGTAAAAGTCATTGACTTTAGAGAAAGATGATAAAGTTTTACAGGCGAGCCCATAAACATGCTATGCCCTAATTAGTGGGACCGAATTAGGGCAGAACAAAGTCATTGACTTTAGAGGAAAAATGAGTTTATCTTACCCAAGGCACCTGGACTTCGCAACCAGACTTATCATTTATTAAAGTTCGATTGGAGTACTTAGCTTTAAAATTTAATAAATAGAGAAGGGAAAGCTCAAGATACCAGATACCTAAATGCCGTGCCTGGAATATTGCTTTAACGGGCATTTCGGACAGTCTTTTTCTTTTCTCTTCTTGAGAATGAACTATTGCATTCCTAATTTGTACAAAGGCATCAGGACCATCTATTATTTTAGGCAATGCCTTCAGCTCGATAAAAGCATTCGGGATTTCTTGCTCTGCATTCAATTGCGACAGAAGTAAGCGAATTTTATTTGAAGCAGATATGTTTTCTGAATCTTTTCCTATTAACATTTTTTTATTTTCAATCAACAGCCAATTATAGATTAATTCCAATGCTGTTTGTGTCATAATTATTGAACCTTGAGCATGGCCTGAATTAGAATTTGCTTCATTATACCAATGAATAACCGTGGTTAAAAAATCCCTATTCTCCTCATTTTTCCAAAGTGAATAAAAGTTTTGCCAAAGTTCATTCAATCCATCAATATTACTTTCTTGAGGCCAAGAAAGTACTCCCTTATATTGATCGGTAGGATTAGCTGTATAATCGTACCATTTTTCTTCATTATTATAGATGCCTTGAATAAATAATGCTGAACATCTTCTACCATTTAAGAAACTAATGAATGTCGAAAAACAATAAAAGATACTACGTAATTCACTATAATCAATGCTTCCTTTTTTCTTTGTTAGCTCACCAGAATAAAGAGTGATGTAACCTCCTTTTGAATTCAATAACTTAAAACGTTCCTTATAATCATGAAGCCAATCGATTATAATTTTATAGTCGGTATTTTCAAATATAATTCTGCTGCGGCTTGAAGTAATAATTGATTCTTTTATAGTTTCTTTCACAGCACCTCCTAAAAACTGTCGAAGATTAGGTATTGTAAATCTAACTTTGTCAACTGAAATGGACTTATCTCCAATAATTAGCGTTTTAGAAGTAATTATTCCTTCTATAACATTGGAAGCATGTGTAATTATCGTATCTCCAAATTTTGATCCCTTAAGTATTAATTCAAGAGTATCTCTGCTAGTAAGGAGGCTTATGATATTTCCCGAGTTCTCAATTATCGTACCTGAAAATATCAATCCTTGACTTGGAAACCAATTAAATGTTATAGTGCCGGTTAACTTAATAGTAATACTATCAGTTTTTAAATCAAATTCTCCTTCATATACTTTAATAATTTGATTGACATCATCCATTTTAATAGAAGGGGTGATACGAGAGGGTATATTCTCAAAGAATTTTTCTATTTCTTTATTTATCATGTTCTTCAAATAATATTTTTAATATCTATTTTTCTGTTCTCATCCAGTAAATATAAATAAAAAACCGGCGCCCTATGTGGAACGCCGGTCGTATTAAACACCAATAAAACCTATCTAACTAAGTTGGCCGCTACTAATCTACATTATCATGCAAGAAAGAGTTGTTCTGTTTCAACTCTGTCTTTTTATCTTCTCCTTCCGAAAGTGTGAACCTCGATTGGCTGGACTCAGAAGAATGCTGTGGGTCATCCAGGTCAACATTTCTTCTTTTATATGCCGGTTCATTTTCCAGTTCGGTAATTCCTGAAGGGCTTCTCAGCTTATAACTTAACTGTTTCAGCTTTTCTATCCTCTCCTGAGATTTTTTGCGCTGCTCCTCAATAAATGCAGGGTCAGTCAGGTCAACCTTTTCATTGTGCTTGTGCTCCGGTTCCGGGGGCGTCAACTGTATAGGTGTTAAAGGAGTGTTATTTACCGGGGTTATAGGTGCATTGTTAACGGGAGTTACCGGTTGGTCATCCAGGGTTACCCGCTTCACAATTTCAAACTCTATTTCCGGGGTCTTGCTCTCTTCTTTGAACTCTATCTTTATTTCCTCGGTCTTAGGTTCAGCAGGCAATTCCGCTTCAACAGGCTTTAAGTAAGGTTCTGTCGGAGTTTCCACCTTTGGGGTTTCAACTATTGGTGCAGCAGCTACCACCGGTTTTTCCAATTCTGATTTCAGGACAGGCTCCAGCGATTCCTGTTTAGGAGCAGGAGTGGTATTCACTACCGGTTTTTCTAATTCCGATTTCAGAACAGGTTCCAGCGATTCCTGTTTAGGAGCAGGTGTGGTATTAATCACCGGAGCAGTTTTCAGAACCGGCTCAAGTGATTCCTGTTTAGGAGCAGGTGTGGTATTCACCACAGGCGCTGATTGAGTTTTTTCATCCATTCTGTGGATGATACGCTCCGCTTTCTTTTCGGTGAATGTAACGACAGGGTTAGCATTGAATCCTGTTGCAATAAGGGTGACATTTATCTTTTCGCCCAGGGTTTCATCTATGCCATATCCTTTGATGATGTCAGCGGTTTGTCCAGCTGCTTCCTGGATAAAGTCGGTAATTTCGCCTAACTCATCCATGGTTATATCATCGGTACCGCATGTGATATTCAACAGCACATAACGCGCTCCTTTGATGTTATTGTCGTTCAGCAGTGGTGATGTAAGCGCATTCTCCACGGCGCGGATTGCCCTGTTTTCGCCTTCGCAGCTGGCAGAGCCCATAATGGCTACTCCGCTTTCTTTCAGAACGGTTTGAACATCGGCAAAGTCGAGGTTTACATGCAATGTAACAGTAATGATCTCTGCAATGCTTTTGGCAGCAATATTCAGGATGTCATCGGCATGGGCAAATGCTTCACCCAGTTTCAGGTTGCCGTATATTTCGCGCAGCTTGTCATTATTAATGATAAGGATAGTGTCTACATGTTCGCGCAGTTCTTTCAATCCTTCTTCTGCCTGTACTTTTCTTTTCTTTCCTTCAAATGCAAACGGTACGGTTACAATGGCCACCGTAAGTATGCCCAGTTCTTTTGCAGCTTGTGCAATTACGGGCGCTCCGCCTGTGCCTGTGCCGCCGCCGAGTCCTGCGGTGATAAATACCATTTTAGTATTCGACCCCAGTATTTTCTTGATATCATCAAGGCTTTCTAAGGTAGCTCTTCTCCCAATTTCAGGAAGCGAACCTGCTCCGCGGCCTTCTGTTAGTCCTGAACCCAGGGCTATTTTCAAAGGTACGGGGCTGATGTCTAATGCCTGCTGGTCGGTATTGCAAACAACGAAGTCAACGCCTTTAATGCCCTCGCGGAACATATGGTTGACTGCATTACTGCCTCCTCCTCCTACACCAATTACTTTGATGATGGAAGATCTGTCTGTCGGTAAATCGAAATTAATCATGATTTTGTTGTTTAAGGTTATTTTGGTTTAGGTGTTGCTTTTGGTTGGTTTGCTTTTTTCTGCGTCTACATCTTCATTGAAGAAGTTCACTGCTCCTGCATATAGCCTCTCCATCATGCTGCGTTTATTTTTCTGGTTTGAATGTTGAACTACTTCAGTTGCTTTTACAGTATTCTTTTCCGGTTGAATTATCTGGTTACGGTTTACTTCATCAAAGCCTTTCATTACAAGCCCTACGCCTGTTGCATATAAAGGATGGCTCAGATCAAAATTTCCGGTTGCAAGGTGCTCGTTGGCATAACCAACGCGGGTATCCATGCCGGTAATATATTCAACTAATTGAGGAAGGTATTTTAATTGCGCACCGCCACCGGTGACCACGATACCTGCAATTAATTTCCGTTCAAAACCGGAATTCTTGATTTCATAATATACGTGCTCCAAAATTTCAGACATACGCGCATGTATAATAGCTGAAAGGTTGCGGATTGATATCTCCTTGTTCTGCCTTCCTTTCAGTCCGGGTATCACTACAATTTCATTTTCCTGTGATTCGGTAGGAATAGCACAGCCGAATTTCATTTTTAATTGTTCTGCTTGTGCCTGGATGATCTGGCAACCTTGTTTTATATCTTCTGTAATTACATTCCCGCCAAAAGGAATAACGGCAGTGTGACGGATAATATCATCCTGGAAAATAGCTACGTCTGTGGTGCCACCGCCAATATCAATCAACACCACACCTGCTTCCCTTTCTTCAGGAGTGAGCACTGCATCGGAAGAAGCAAGGGCTTCCAACGTTAATGCACCCATATGAAGCCCTGATTTGGTTACGCACTTTTCAATGTTTGCTGCTGCTGCAACCTGCCCGGTGATAATATGGAAATTTGCTTCAAGCCTTGCACCACCCATTCCGATCGGATTTTTAATCCCCAATTCATTATCTACAATATACTCCTGCGGAAGTACTTCAATAATTTCTTCTCCCGGAGGCATGGCAAGACGCTCCATGCTGTCGATTAGTTTATCTACATCTTCCTGAGTAATTTCCTGGGAGGCATCGGTACGTGTGTAAACACCTCTGTGCTGAAGGCTCTTGATATGCTGCCCCGCAATTCCCACATTTACATATTCAATTTTTACTCCCGACTTTTCAATAGCCTCTTTCACAGCCTTTTCAATTGATGCTACGGTCTGGTCGATGTTGCGTACCATTCCGCGCGCAATGCCGAGTGATTCGGTTTTCCCGACACCCATTATTTCTATTTTGTTTTGTTCGTTTTTCCGGCCGACAATGGCTACTATTTTTGTAGTGCCAATGTCCAGGCCGACGATGATGTTTGATTTGTTTTCCATAGAGTTTACTTTTTAGTGCAGATTATTTGGTGTTTATATTTAAGGTTGATTGTTGCGTATTCATTCCATTTCCCGTTGCTGTTAAATCCTTCTTTGTATAACACGAACAGCTTATCAAATTTCTGTTTCAGATCCGTTGTATCGCCCAGTATGATGTGTTGTCCACCTACGCGCGGAATAAGTATAAAGTCTTTTGCACTGTCCACATACACCTGTGTAACCTGCGCTTTCCAAAATGCATCATGATTGATGTAAGAAGCAATTTTATAAATGGACGGGAGCACAGAATGAACAGAAGTATCGCTCTCCATCTTTTTTGCATTATTTTTAAAGTTGGTAGCATACGATTCATTTATCAGGCCATTTATGATCAGTACACGTGGTGTGCAATTATCAGTAAGCGGCATAAAATATCCGGCAGAATCAACATAGTAGCTTTCTTCATTCCGGTTTATTATTCTCGCAATCGGATTTTTCTGTGCCACTTTTATTTTAATATCTCCGTCAAGGGTTGCATATACCTGTGCATTAATGATAAAGGGATTGTTCTTTAGCATCTGTTCCATTTCCGGCAGGTTTATGCTATTCATTGCCTTGCCTTCTAAGATGCCCCGGTCTTTTGTAATGAGGGCGCGTATTTCATCTGCTGTAATAAAAAGGTCGCTGCCTTTTTGCGTAATTAAAATATCCACGGATTTGCATTGCGTGTTATTCCTCTTTGATTTTGCAAAGCCTAATAACACCGATGCTCCTGCTACCAGCACAACCCAACCTGATATGATCAATATGCGTTTTATCATGCTGTTTTCTTTAATAAGGCGTTTTTTAAAGGTTCTACCAACCGGTCAATATCTCCGGCACCCATCGTTACCAAAACTTCAGGTATATTGGAAATAACTTCATCAACTAATTCTACTTTGGTACACAATTTTTTATTTTTTATTTTCACTTTATTCAATAACATGGAGGATGTGATTCCTTCAATAGGTAACTCTCTTGCAGGATATATATCAAGTAGTATAAGGTTGTCGGCTAAGGCAAGGCTATCGGCAAATCCATCTGCAAAATCGCGGGTGCGCGAATAAAGATGTGGTTGGAATATGGCGGTAATTTTTTTGCCGGGGTACATTGCTCGCACCGAATTCAAACACGCTTTTATTTCTTCGGGGTGATGAGCATAATCATCAATGAAAACAAAATTGGGTGTCAATATTTGATAGTCGAAGCGGCGTTCCACTCCCTCAAATGTTCCAAGCGCTTTGCGGATATTATCATCATCCACATTCATTACCTTGGCAACTGCCGTTGCAGCAATGGAATTCTCAATGTTATGCAGGCCTGTAATTCCAAGCCGCACCGATTTTATTTCTCCATAAGGAGTTACAACATCATACACATAATATCCTTCCTGTGTATTTATATTCTTTGCAAAATAATCTCCCTGTTGGTCGAGAGAATACATAAATGTTCTCCCTTTGTGTTTAATAGTTGACTGTACCTTTGCTTTTGTGATGAGGCATCCGTCGGGATGAGTGCGATTGGCAAAGAGAGAGTAGGATTCCTCCATTATTGCTTTGTTGTTATAGATATCCAAATGATCAGGATCAATAGATGTAATGACTGATACATCCGGATTTAATGTAAGGAAAGAACGGTCATATTCATCTGCTTCCACCACCATTACTTTATTTTCATTCCCGGATTTACCTAGTAGAATATTGGTATGATAATTCTTTGAAACTCCACCTAGGAAAGCCATACAATCAGTGCCTGATGAACGCAAAATATGTGTCACCAATGTAGATGTAGTGGTCTTGCCATGTGTGCCAGCGACAGCTACCGTATAATGACCTTCGGTGATCCATCCAAGCACTTCAGCTCTTTTATGCAGGCTATATTTTTTATCGGAAAAATACTTTAATTCGCTGTGGTCTGAAGGAATAGCGGGGGTATAAATTATCAATGTATCGGCTGCAGAAATATGCTTTATGATATCATTATTGATCAAAGCTATATTGTCTTCATAATGTATTTCTATGCCTTCATTTTCCATCTCATGTGTCAGCGTAGAGGGAGTTTTGTCATATCCACCCACAGATTTTCCAAGCGATTTGAAATACCGGGCAAGTCCACTCATGCCAATGCCTCCAATGCCAATCAAATACACATATTTTAATGAATCAAATCTCATTTTCCCGATAATTCAATTATTTCTTTGGCAATTCGTTGAGCTGAATCTGTAATAGCAAGTGCCTGAATATTTTTTTGTAATGATTTGCGCAAACCTTCGTCATTTGCAAGTTTTATTACTTCATTCCCTAATTGTTGAATGGCTACCTCATCTTTTATAATGATAGCTGCATTCTTATTTGCAATACTAACAGCATTCTTGGTTTGATGGTCTTCTGCAACATTCGGAGATGGAACCAATATGGAAGGCTTGCCAACAATACAAAGTTCTGCCAGTGAAATAGCACCCGCTCTGGATACCACTACATTACTGGCAGCATAGGCATAATCCATTTTCGAGATAAAATCGTAAGCCCTTACATTCGGATAATTTTTCGCAAGTTCAACTGCTTCATTATAAAATGGCTTTCCCGTCTGCCAGATGACCTGTATATTCTTCTCTGCAAAAAGCGGGAGTGAGTTTTTTATACTGTGATTAAGTGTTCTTGCTCCTAAGCTTCCTCCAATAACTAACAATACTTTACTGTCACCTTTTAGTTTGAAATATTCCAATGCTTCGGTACGCTTAGCTTCCAGGCCCGTTATATCTTGCCGCACAGGATTACCTGTCACAATTATTTTTTCGGCAGGGAAGTATTTTTCCATTCCGGAATAGGCTACACAAATTTTATTTACCCGCTTTCCTAAAATCTTATTCGTAATGCCTGGGAATGAATTTTGTTCTTGTATAAGTGCAGGAATATGTTTCCTGATACCTGCCCAAAGCGTGGGACCACTTGCATATCCACCTACGCCGACAATTACATCAGGATTAAATCCGGAAATTATTTCTTTGGCTTTTTTCACACTCTTCAAAATTTTCAGGGGTAGAAAAATATTCTTCAGCATATTGGAACGGGAAATGCCGCTTATTTCCAATCCTTCTATCTTGTAACCTGCCGCAGGCACCTTCTCCATCTCCATCCTTCCGATAGCTCCTACAAATAATATTTCAGTTTCCGGTCTCATTTCTTTTATTGCGCGGGCTATGGCAATAGCAGGAAAAATATGTCCTCCTGTTCCTCCTCCGCTTATTATTATTTTAAGTTGTTGCGACAATAGTTCCTGTTTGTTTTTCTATTTCGGATTCCGTTTCTGTTTCCCTGCTGACACTTAATATAACTCCTATAGCAATACTTGAAAACCATATGGATGTTCCTCCCATACTCACCAAAGGCAAAGGTTGTCCCGTAACCGGCAGCAGGTGTATGGCTACACACATATTCACCATGGCTTGCATAACAATGCTCAGCGTAAGCCCAATTGCTAAAAGGCTTCCAAATGTTTTTGGATTCCGTGTTGTAATTCGTACCCCTCGGAAGAGTAATGCGAGGTACAAAAAGACCATTACAACGGCCATGGCAAAACCATATTCTTCTACAAGAATGGCGTAAATAAAATCGGAAGAAGCCTGGGGTAAAATATTTTTTTGAATACTGTTACCCGGGCCTTTTCCAAAGGTGCCACCTGTTGAAACAGCAATCATTGCCTGGTCAGATTGGTAGTTGCTTGCTTTATCTCCTTTCGCAAAACTTTCAATACGCGCTTTTGCAGTGGCTATACGGTTATTGATATGTGGGAAAGCAAATACAATCAATATAAATAATCCACCTCCCGCTAAAGCAATGCCCAAGGTGGAGAATATGAGTTTAGCGCTTGCCCTGCCTATGAAAAGAATGAACATGCAATTGATAAATAAAAGTCCTGCCGTTGAAATATTCGAAGGAAATATTAACCCGCAAATAAGAAGTATAGGTAAGGTTATATAAATAATTCCTTTCTTCAGATCTTTCATTTCATCCTGCATTAAGGTAAGGGTACGAGCTACATATACGATGAGTGCAAGTTTTGCAAAATCGGAAGTTTGAAAAGTAAGCCCCAGTCCCGGAATTTGTAACCAGCGGGAAGCGCTTCCTTCATTTACTCCCTTTAACATGGTGAATAAAAGCAGAGGAACGGAAAGAATTAAACCTACCTGGAAGATTCTGGAATAATAGGTGTATTTGATGTTATGTGTAATATAGATCAATACGAATCCGAACAGTAAAATAATTATGTGCTTGATAAGGAAATAACTGGCATCACCGGAGCGGCTGCGGTAAGCAAGGGTGATAACCGAGCTATAAACAGCAAGAATAGATACTACAGATAATAACAGGACTATTATCCAGATAACCTTGTCGCCTTTAATATGGTTAAATACCGCTTTCATTTTTACAATTCCCTTACTGCTTGTTTAAATTGGTTACCCCTGTCTTCATAATTTTCAAATAGATCAAAACTTGCACAGGCAGGAGAAAGCAATACCGTATCGCCTTGCCTGCTTGCCTTTAATGCCTTTGTAACAGCTTCTTTTGCGGTAGTAGCTTCCGTTATAAACGGAACAATAGTTGAAAATGCACTGATGATCTTCCGGTTGTCTTTCCCCAGGCAAACAATGGTGTGTACCTTTTCTTTCACCAGGTCTTTCAGGATAGAATAATCATTCCCTTTGTCCGTTCCCCCTACAATCCATACTACGGGCCTGCTCATGCTTTCCAGTGCATACCATGCAGAATTTACATTTGTTGCTTTAGAGTCATTAATGAACTCTACGCCGTGAATAGTTGCGACATACTCCAGGCGATGTTCTATGTTCTGGAAGTCTGCAAGGCTTTCCCTGATGCTGTCTTTTCGGATATCCATCACCTTGGCAGCTATTCCTGCAGCCATTGAGTTGTAAATGTTGTGTTTTCCGGGTAATGATAGTCTGTTTGCTGGCATAGAAAAGTGGGATTTATTTACATTAAGAACTATTTCCTGGTTTTGAAGGCTGCCTCCTATTTCCACTGTTTGCGTAATGGAGAAGGGATATTTTTTTGCGGAGATATTTCTTTTTTCTACTTCTGTCCTGGTTATTTCATCATCCAGGCAATAAATAAAAGAATCTTCCGAAGTTTGGTTTTGTACTATCTTAAATTTGGAGTTTATATAATTCTCCAGTTTGTAATTATATCGGTCGAGATGATCGGGTGTGATGTTGAGAAGGATGGAAACATCCGCTTTGAACTTGTACATATCATCCAGCTGGAAGCTGCTTAACTCCAATACATAATAATCGAAATTTTCAGTGGCAACCTGTAAAGCAAAGCTCTTTCCCACGTTACCTGCCAAGCCTACATTCAGTCCGGCATTCTTGAATATGTGATAAGTTAATAGGGTGGTGGTGGTTTTACCATTGCTGCCTGTAATGCAAATCAATTTTGCTTCCGTATAGCGTGAAGCAAATTCAATCTCTGAAATAACCGGAATATGTTTTGCTTTTATTTTTTGTATCAACGGAGCATTTTCCGGTATGCCTGGGCTTTTTATCACTTCATCCGCATTCAATATAATATCTTCAGAATGTGTTCCTTCTTCAAACGGAATTGCTTCCTTTTTCAGGATGTCAACATACTTGGGTTTTATTTTTCCTTTATCCGATACCCATGCCTCCATACCCTTCTTGCGTGCAAGAATAGCTGCGCCCACACCGCTTTCTCCGGCGCCCAACACTACTATTTTTTTTGCACTGTTCATTCTTATCTTAACTTAAGGGTTACAATACTTAATACGGCAAGCATAATCCAAAAACGGGATACTATTTTTGATTCGTGGAGATTCATTTTTTGATA
>Ga0206990_1126_pt1 | contig 12979 bp, 10 predicted proteins | sample Alteio_BWMinCont_8_FD_153283 | JGI IMG/M metagenome (GOLD analysis project Ga0206990, IMG submission 153283) | Enriched cells from forest soil in Barre Woods Harvard Forest LTER site, Petersham, Massachusetts, United States -... | ecosystem: Environmental > Terrestrial > Soil > Temperate forest >... | reverse complement strand
TTCGAGCTGCAATTCAATAAACATGCTCTCGTGAATCGGGATGTCTTTGGCTAATTCGAAATTGGTGTAGTTGTAGCCCGGCCCATGGAAATAGTTACGCTTCGTATTGCCAAATGTCCCGATTGGCTCCGATGAGAAGTTGCTCGGATCGAACCACTCGTTCGTTGCGCCCCTTGGATTCATCGTCTTTACATTGAACGTCGACGTCTGTGGACTGTCGGCGCAATAGTAGTAGTAATAGGCGTCGCACCACAGCGAGTTCCAGCCGCTGGTTTGCATCAGAGTTACGGGAAAACCGGTCTGGAAGGCGGTTATCCCTGAGACACGCCATCCACCCAGCGTCTCGCGCGCAATCGTGTTGCTGCGCAGGTTCCCAATGGGAATCTCGTAGACATAAAGGGCCACGAAGCGATGCCGCGCATCGAAGTCCGAATCGCCGTAGCTCAAATACTGATAGCCCGGTACCCAGTTGTACCCGCGACCATTGAAGCCTGAACTTTCCAGGCCCGAGGCGTTGTCCAGTCCGTGGCTATAGGTATAAGCGAGGTTGAACATCAGTCCGTGAGTCGACGCCTTGGCGAGCGATATCTGCAAGGCGTTGTAGTTCGCCGCACCGTAGCTGGCCTGAACACCGACGCCGCCGTACCAGGGGGAACCCGTGCCAGGGTTCAGCGCGGGCTGTACGGTGTATTGCGGATAAAAGATGTGGATCCCGTAGGAATTAGCGACGCAGTCAGGGTTCGCCTCGCAGGCGGCATGGCCGGCGGTGGTAATGGGATCGCCGTCATAGACGAAAATGAGATGGCGTCCCAGGGATCCGACATAACCCGCAGTCAGCACCATCGATCCGGGAAGCTGACGCTGCACGTTGAGGTTGAAGTTATAGATCAGCGGGGGCGTGTAGCCGCGATCAAACTCGTTGAGCTCAAGTGGGCCGTAGTTGCCCCAGTTGATCGTTGCCCCGGCTCCGGGATTGGTAAACGGGAAGGGATTGTTGGCGCTTCCCCTGGCCGCAACGTCGGTGTACGGGCTGGCGAACCCCGGACTAAGCCCTGCATCCGCCGCGCCGCTCGATGTCAGACCAAACGGTGGCGCGCTCAGGTTCTGCAACTGGCCTTCTTCCTGGTCGCGGTTGTAGTAGATGCCGAATCCAGCGCGCACTGCAAAATCGTGCGTGCCGTTGGAACCGACGAGCATGCTAGGTCCGGAACTCGGCGACCATGCCAGTCCAACGCGCGGGCCCAGGTGACCCCATTTCGTTGTCGGACCACCGGAGTCGTTGCAACCGGCATCACCGGGCCAGGTCATTCCCGGAGGTCCGTTTTTGAACACCTGCGAAGTGTTGTTGCCGCCCACGTTGAAGCAGGTCACGCCCAGCTTGCCATACTGGATCATTCTGTTGGGCGTTTCCGTGTCCCACGACAGCCCGTAATTGAGGGTGAGAGTTGAGCTGATCTTCCAGTTGTCCTGGGCGTAGAAATAGTATTCCCAGGCTGCGGCATTGATCCATCCACCGGAACCCTGCGAATAGGTGTCAGGGATTCCAAGGAAGAAGTCCAGCAGCTGATCGCCGGATGTATAGGAGCCGCTCCCGCCGTACCCAAAGGAGCCGTTGTTGTTTCCGTAGAACGGATTGCTCACCACAAATCTCTCGATGTGGGCCCCAAACTTCATGTTGTGCGCGCCCTTGATCCAGGTGAAGTTGTCCTGGTAGTCGTAATTCTGATCGTTGCGGGGCTGAGGTCCGTTGGTGCTGAAACCAAGATGGAAGTAGCCGTTGATGCCAATGTAGGGCAGCCCGGCGGAGGGACTCTGTGGCGTAATGTCGAAGCCGTAGGACGACGGGGTTACAACATCCGCCGGCTCGACGGCGGCGTAATAGAAGCGGAAGTAGCCCGCGCGTAGCTCGTTCACCATCGTGGGGCTGAAGGTGTGAGTGAAAGACCCGTTGAAGATCTTGATATGCCGCGCATCGTTCTGCGGAAAGCCCGGAAGGGTGGCGCCGGTGAAGGGAATCGTCTCGTTATCAGGGTGCGACTCAAAGATTGAGGAACCCCAGATAGCGTCATTGGCTGTCGGATGCCAGTCGGCGCGGATGATGCCCTGATCGTCTCCGTTGGTAGTGGCCGCAAAGAATCTATAGTAGGGAGCGCCGCCAATTGTCGCATTGGACGCGGGCACGAACTGCTGAAGCATCTTGGCCGCAATGGGATTGTAGTTGGCGGGTGAGAACATGCCGCCGTTGGAGGCGAAGCAATTAGCCCAGGTTTCTCCTGCCGTGCAGGATCCGACGGCGAATGGCAGTGTCTTGCCGGAAACTACGCCGTTGGCGATGTCGTCGGAGAAATTGCCTGCCAACTGGTCCGCATCCGGCACCTTGGTGTTGTCAACGCTCGATACGGCATTCCTGTATCCCTGATAGGCAAGGAAGAAAAAGAGCTTATCCTTGAGGACCGGGCCGCCTAACGTGCCGCCATACAGGTTCTGGTGATAGGGTGGCCGCTTGCCTCCCGAGAAATAGTAGGGATTGTCGAGGAAAGTATCGCGGTAAAACCAAAAGCCGCTGCCGTGAAAGCGATTTGTGCCGGTCTTGAGTTCTTCGGAGACGATGGCTCCCGAGTTGCGGTTGTATTCGGGATTTAGCGTGCTGGTAATGATATTGAGCTCGCCAATAGCATCCGGATTGGGAGTGACGCCGGCCGTTTGAAGCGGGCCGTCATTGACGTCGACGCCATCCACCAGGAAGCCGTTCTGTGGAGTCTGGCTGCCATTCGTAGAAAAGGTGCCAAAGCGGTCGGAGGCTTCGACCACGCCCGGAGCGGTCTTTTGCAAGGCGACCGCATTGCGGGCCAATAATGGAAGCGAGACTATCTCGGATGAATTTATGTCTGTCTTCAGCTGTGTGTCAGAGGTCTCGACCTGCACGCTCGAAGCCTCTACCTGGATTGTCTGTGAGCCGGCGCCGACCGCGAGTTTCGCGCTGATTTCGCGGTTGTCATTCGAAGCCAGGCTGAGATCCGTCGTTTTGAATGTCTGAAATCCGGACTTTTCGATCGAGATCGTGTAGGGGCCGCCGGTCTGCAGCTGCGCAAACACGTAATAGCCCTTGGAATCGGTGACCGCCTGTGAAGTGATTCCGGTGCTGGTATTCAGCGCCGTAACCATCGCGCCGGGAACCAGCGCGCCAGATGCATCGGTAACTGTGCCGTGCACGGTCGCATAGACGTTCTGCCCGACTGCCACCTGCGGCCCGCACAGGAGCATCGGAATCAGCAGCAACGCAGGAAAGCTCAGCTTAAGCAGCTTCATAATCCCTCCACAGAAGATTGAAAGTAGCGCTCTGCCTATAAGGGTCGAGCGATTACTGTCCTGGAATCCAAAGCGACAGCCACATTTCGGTCCAGGAACGTGCGAAAGAAAACACAACCTGCCAAAAACGACTTCAAACGCTCGGTTCGGGTCTTCCCTTGCAGAAGCTGCTCGACGCTGCCGGGAAGAGATGGCGAAATTGTGATGAAACCTTGCAATCTTGTGACCAATTGGTTGATTACTGTGACGAACGGTACATTGTCGATGTCATCTTTCTGTCAAAGACAGCGACCACAATTGCCGGAAAACTCCGAAAAGACTGAATTATCGGGCTGACGGGCGGTGCGACTTCCAGGATCGCAAGCGCCTCCTGGGTCAGAAGGCTGCCGAAAACCCAGGCTCATGGCGTGGCTGGGAATTCCAACTCTACAATTTTTTGTAGGCGATTCGAACAAAACCTATGAAAAGCGGATTTCGAAGGTCTTCTTCGACCGTTTAGTCTGGCTGGGATGAAGCTCACTTTGGCCTCGATCGCCGGCCGGGCGCGCAGCGAGCACTTCGACGCGCTGGTTGCCGAGTATGTCAGTCGCACCTCTGCTTACACTCCGACTGAGACCGCAATCTTTCGGACAAGTCAGGCCTTCTTCGAATCACTGCAGAAACAGCGCTCGCGCACTGCCTCGGCTGTCGTCCTCCTCGACTCGCACGGCAAGAAATTCTCATCCGAAGAACTGGCCAACTGGCTCGGCCGCCAACGCGACGAAGGCCGTCAGCGAATTGTCTTTGCGATCGGTCCCGCCGACGGCTGGTCGGACGAGGAGCGCGCGCAGGCGGCTCTTCTCCTATCCCTTGGGCCCATGACCCTTCCGCACGAACTGGCCCGGGTGGTCCTGAGCGAACAGATCTACCGGGCATTTACAATCCTTGCTGGGCACCCGTACCACACGGGGCACTGAGGACTGCCCGTCCAGAGAGGCAGATCCAGGAACAGCGGATCCAGGAACGGCAGATCCCAAACCCGCAGATTTAGAACCGGCGTAGACAGAAAAGGGAATTCTCGCCCAGCGCGGGATCGAGTATTAGCACAAAGAGCAGCACGGAAGGCAGGCATAACAGATGTCGTGGTTTCGGCGGGAAGACAATAAGATTGAGGACACCGGAGCAAAAACGGTGCGCACCGAAGGACTCTGGATCAAGTGTGATGCTTGCGAGGCGGTGATCTTCCGCGCCGACCTCGAAGCGAACCTCATGGTCTGTCCCAAATGCGGCCACCACTTTCGCATCGGCGCCCGCTCCCGCATCGATATGCTGCTTGAACCGGGCTACGAACTGGTCGACCTGAACCTGAAATCCACTGATCCGCTGGACTTTACCGATCTGAGACCTTATCGCAGCCGGCTCTCCAAAGCGCAGGCCGAGACAGGTCTGAACGACGCCATCATCAATGCGCTTGGCCTTCTTGGCACACGTCGCGTGGTGCTGAGCGTGATGGAGTACAGCTTCATCGGCGGCAGCATGGGCGCAGTTGTCGGCGAAACCATCGCCCGGGCGGTCGATCGCGCGCACGACACCCGGCAGCCGCTGATCATCGTGGCCGCCTCAGGCGGTGCGCGCATGATGGAAGGCATCGTGAGCCTGATGCAGCTGGCCAAAATTTCGGCTGCCTTGGCTCGCCTTGATGACGCCAGGGTGCCGTTCGTCTCCGTGCTCACCGATCCCACCACCGGTGGCGTGACCGCCAGCTTTGCCATGCTGGGCGACCTCAACATCGCCGAACCTGACGCGTTGATCGGTTTCGCCGGCCCCCGGGTGATCGAGCAGACCATCCGCCAGAAGCTGCCGGAAGGCTTCCAGCGGTCGGAGTTTCTCCTGCAGCACGGCTTCCTCGACGCGGTCGTAGATCGTAAGGATCTGAAAAGCCATCTGAGCCGCGCCCTCGACTTCATGCAGGTACAGTAGAAGCCTGAGCCGGCTCTCGCGCATCCGATTCATTGCGCCTCCTCTAAAATTGATCTATGTCCTACGCCTCAGCCATTGATGGCTTGTTTTTGCTCGCCGGTGAGCTGCATACAGCACCCGGGCTGCCGAGACGCAAGTTCGAGCTGAGCGAGATGCGGGTGCTGGCCGAAGCGTTGGGCAATCCGCAGCTCAAATTTCCTTCTGTGCTTGTGGCCGGCACAAATGGCAAGGGCTCGACCTCGGCCACTCTGGCATCGGTCCTCAACACCGCGGGCTACCGTACCGGGCTCTACACATCGCCGCACCTCTCGCGAGTAAATGAGCGGGTACGTATCGGAGGCGTAGAGATCTCCGACGATGATTTCGCGAGCTACTACTTCCGCGTCGACGATTGTGCGCGCCGTCTTGTAGGCACCGGAGCCCTGCGCTCGCACCCCAGCTTTTTTGAGACGATGACCGCCCTTGCCTTCCTGGCCTTTGCCGACCAGCAGGTGGAGATCGCCATCCTCGAGGTGGGCATGGGCGGCCGCCTGGATGCAACGAATATCGTCGAGCCGCTCATCTCCGTCATCACTGACATTTCGCTCGACCATACAGAGTGGTTAGGTACAACTATCTCCGCAATCGCCCGGGAAAAATCCGGGATTCTGCGCCGCGATGGCGTCCTGGTCACGCTGCCGCAGCATCCCGAAGCCAACCAGACAATCGGCGAAGTAGCGACAGGGCTGAACGCACGCGGCGTCAATGCAGCGGCATACGTTCCAACGCGTGATGAAGCAGAAAAGGGAAGTGGCTACTCGCTGGCCGTACTCGGCGAACAAATCGAAGTGAACTCGCCTCTGATAGGAGCGCATCAGCAAAGAAATATCGCTCTGGCGATTGCCGCCGCAGTTGAATTACGTAACAGTTACAGTTACAATATTTCTGCGCGCCAGATTGCCGAAGGAATTCGTCAGACGCGATGGCCGGGAAGGATGGAGCGGATCTCAGCGCCCGGCCGTGCCCCCAAGCGTGCGGATGTGCTGCTCGACGTGGCTCACAACCCCGCCGGCGCCTGGGCTCTCCGGTCCGCCTTGTCGCATCTGGACCCCGAACCGCGCGGCATCACGACCGTATTCGGCTGCCTGGCCGACAAGCCGATCGCTGAGATAGCGCAGATCCTGTTTCCGCTTTTCGAATCCGTGATTTTGATGGAAGTCGACTCTCCGCGCCGGGCAACGCTGGCGCAGATGACAGAGGCAGCAAAACCGACCGGGGTTACTGCCTGGACCGCCGAGAGCGTGCAGGACGCCCTCCAACAAGCCTGGTCCTCAACTCCGGCGGACGGCCTGGTCTTAGTCACTGGATCGGTCTACCTGGTAGGCGCGGCGCGGTCGCATCTGATGGAGGCGGCAGGGTGACGATTCGCACGCTGGGACCCCGCCCTGAACCTTTGCCTTGGACAGAAAGGCTGGTGAGCTTTTGTTTCCGCGCGCCGCTCTTCTTTCTCTGTACCGGACTGTTTGGCAGCCTGTCGTTGATCGCATCCTTGTGGGACAAGGACGGCAAGACCCAGCACGCCATTGCCCGGGCCTGGGGCCGGAACATAGCTCGCATCAGCGGTGCGCGCGTGACCCTGCTTGGTGGCGACAGGCTTGACGGTCGCGTCGCGGTATACGTAGCGAACCACCTTTCCTATATGGATACGCCCGTCATCTTTTCGGCGCTCAGTTTTCAATTCCGGATTGTGGCCCGCCACGACCTCTTCAAGCTCCCCTTCGTCGGCTGGCATCTCCAGCGATCAGGACAGGTGCCGGTTAACGTAACTAACCCGCGCGCCTCGGTCTCGAGCCTCGGAGGAGCCGTGAAAACGCTGCGGGCCGGTATGCCACTGTTCATCTTTCCGGAGGGCGGACGGTCCGCGACCGGTCACCTGGAAAACTTCATGAACGGGCCGGCCTTTATGGCCATCCGGGCAGGATTGCCGATCGTTCCTATGGCTCTCATCGGCACGTATGAGCTTCTGCCCATGCATTCCCTCGAGTTTCACCCGGTTCCGGTGACCCTTGCCGTCGGCGAGCCCATCGAGACCTCCGGATATGGAATGAAGCAGATCGGGGAACTGACGGCGCGGATAAGCGACGAAATTTGCCGACTGTATTACCGTCATTCTTATCTCCAGCAACCTGAGAAGCCCGAACTTGAAGCGATCACTGTGGCTGCTGCGAAGGAGGACCTCAAGTGAAGAGGCCACGGATCGCCATACCAGAGCCGACATCGAACGACCTTGAATACAACCAGCGTTCCTGGCCCCAATACGCCGAGGCTGTTGAGGCAGTCGGCGGCGAAGCCGTGAAGATTCCGGTCGCGGCTTCGCCCGCCGAAGTTGCGAACCTGGCAAGCTCATGCGAGGGTGTGCTTCTCCCGGGCAGCGGCGCCGATGTAAACCCGGAGAAGTACGGCCACATTCGGGTACCGGAATGTGCTCCGGCGGATCCTGCGAGAGAAGCAGTGGACGAGCTCCTGATGCAAGATGCGGCTAATCTTCACAAACCGCTCCTGGGTATCTGCTACGGAACTCAATCCTGGAACGTCTGGCGCGGAGGCACCTTGATCCAGGATCTGAAGACTCCAGTGGATCACAAACCCGGACGCCAAGTCCGCGAGGCGCACCGAGTATCTGTCGCCCGCGGCTCGCGCGTTGCGAAGATCACCGGACAGACAGAACTGGCCGTCAACAGCAGCCATCATCAGGCGCTCGATCAGCCCGGTGACGGATTGTCCGTCGTTGCCCGGAGTGTCGAGGACGACGTGATCGAGGCAGTCGAGGGAACTGGCGACCAGTTCGTGGTCGGCGTGCAGTGGCACCCAGAGAGAACCTTCGACTCAAGCCCCGCTTCCCGGGCGCTTTTCACCGCATTTGTGGACGCTGCAGCCAAATGGCACCCTCGCGAGATCCGGGAATCGGTAGCCAAATAACTACCCGGGATATCGACTCGGCAATTACGGATGCCGGGCTGAGGGCCCTGTCCGCGGAAGCCAGCGAGCAGCTGCTCGCCTACCTTCATCTGCTCCTTCGCTGGAACTCCCGGCTCAACCTGACGGCTGTCAGGGAACCCTCGGGGATCATTCACCGGCATCTTGTTGAATGTATTCAGTGTGCGCAGTCGCTTCCCTCGGCAGCGACGGCGCTGGACTTCGGCTCCGGTGCAGGTCTGCCCGGAATACCCATCGCCATCGTGCGACCTGACATTCGCGTAACGTTGGGCGAATCTCAAGGAAAGAAAGCCGCCTTCCTCCGGGAAGCGGTCCGCGTATTGTCTTTGCCCTCGGAAGTCTATGACGGCCGGATAGAGAACATGCCGCCCAGTCGTGTTTTCGACGTAGTGACATTGCGCGCTGTAGACAAAATGGTCGAGGCCTGCCGGACCGCCATCCAGAGAGTGGCCCCGGGCGGCTGGTTCGTGGTGTTTGCGACATCGACGACAGAACCGATCTTTCAGCCACTGCCGAAAATCGCCTGGAGCCAGCGCCTGCCAATTTCCGGTCTCGTGAACGGCCTGCTGCTGTTCGGTCAAAAGCGGGACGTTTCACGTGGAACATCGGCGTAGTACTGGCCATAATTTGTTCCGCGCAAATCACGGCCTGTTCCACGTGGAACACTAAAGATTTCCACTCCAGCCTCAAAACCAGCAACATCTCTCGAACAATTCACGGATGCGCCTATCCCTATTTGATCCTTTGAGTTGCACCCGACTTCCGCGCGGTCGCACAAAAGTCTTCCACAGATACTGACTCGTTCTGCACAGTCGATCTCCGTTGCACCGGATGCCTACAGCCCGATAGTCTTTTTCTTCATGGGCAGGGTGTTAGCGGTAGTCAATCAGAAAGGCGGGGTCGGGAAATCGACCACTGCGATCAACCTGTCAGCAGCCCTGGCCCTTGAAGGCCTGAAGACCCTCCTCATCGACTGCGATCCCCAGGCAAATTCCACCGGCGGCTATGGGCTCTCCCGGGACGAGGACCGGAAATCGACCTATAACATCCTGATTGGCGAAAACACCCTCGCCGAGGCAATTCTGCCTACCGAAATCGACACACTCTCGATCGTCCCCTCGAGCAAAAACCTCATCGGAGCCAATGTCGAGCTCATCCAGCACGAGCGCCGCGCCTACAAGCTCCGCGAAGCTCTCGAGCCCGAGCGCGATAAGTACGACTACATCATCCTCGACTGCCCGCCCGCCCTCGATCTGCTGACCCTCAACGCTCTGGTCGCTGCCGACCGGCTCCTGGTCCCCATGCAGGCCGAATATTTCGCTCTCGAAGGCATCAGCGAGCTGATTCACACCCTCGAGAGGGTCCGCGGAGCCTTCAATCCCACGCTGGAGATCGAAGGCGTGCTTCTGACCATGTACGACGACCGCACCAATCTCGCCCAGCAGGTCCGCGAGAACCTGCGTGATTTCTTCAAAGAAAAGCTGCTCACCACAGTCATCCCCAGAAACGTGCGGCTGGCCGAAGCCCCCAGTTACGGCAAGCCGGTGCAGCTTTACGATCCCCGTTCGCGTGGTGCCGAGAGCTATCGCGACCTTGCAGCAGAATTATTAAGCCGGAACGAGATCGAAAGCCCGCGCGCCCGGGAGAGGAAAGCTGCTGCCGCCGTTCACAGCAAACCCACCGTGCGCTTCTGGCCGTACGCCTAACCGATCCGATTCCCCCAGGATTTAACACCCAAAGGATTCGAAAAATGAACACCGTAGAGCTTCCAAGAAGGAAAGCATTGGGCAAGGGACTCGAGTCTTTGCTGCCGAGCGTCAAGGCCAGCGTCGACACCGCCCCGCCCCGTCCCGCCGACGGAACGCCCCGCGAGATTCCCGTCTCCGAGATCGATCGCAACCCCTACCAGACACGTACGCGCTTCGACGAATCCCTCCTCTCCGAACTGGCGGCCTCAATCAGAGCCACGGGAGTGGTGCAGCCCGTCCTCGTCCGGCCGCTGCCGAACGGGCGCTTCCAGCTAATCGCTGGCGAACGCCGCTGGCTGGCTTCCCAGATGGCCAACAAGGAGACCATCCCCGCCATCCTTCGCCATGTCTCCGACGAGCAGGCGATGGAGATGACCATCGTCGAAAATCTCCAGCGCACAGACCTTAACCCTATGGAGCAGGCCCGCGCATTTGACCGCCTGAGTCGGGACTTCAAGCTCACGCAGGAACAGATGGCCCAGCGCACGGGTAAAGACCGCGCTTCGGTAGCCAATTTTCTGCGCCTCCTCCGTCTCCCTGTTGAAGTACAGGGCAAGGTCGAGGCCGGAGAGCTGACCTTTGGTCACGCCCGCGCGCTCCTGGCTCTGGAAAACCCGGACACCATCCTCAAAGCCGCCCAGAAAGTCACCGCGCTCTCGATGTCTGTCCGCCAGACAGAGAGCTACGTCCAGGGCATTCTCCATCCGGAAAAGAATCATAGCGAAGAAAAGGTGAAAGAGCCTCTCGATCCCAATGTCCGCGAGGCCCGGGACCTCCTGCAGCGCGCTCTCGGTCTCAAAGTCACTATCGAGGACAAGAATGGACGTGGCCGCGTCATCATCGAGTACTCCAAGCTCGAAGACTTCGACGCCCTGATGGAGCGGCTGGGCGAATAACTGGGTTAGGTTTATCGCCTTGCGAATCCTCATGGACGATCTCTCCAGCCTTCCCACAGAAGCCCGCAACGCAGCCACCGAGAACCTCGACAGCCTTACGCCGCTCGAGTTTGCCCGGGCGATGCATCAGGCAGACGCCGAAGCCGTCGCTGCCGTCGACCACGAGTTGCCCCGGATCGCCCAGGCCATTGAAGCCATCGCCACACGACTCGAGCACGGCGGACGCCTCTTTTACCTGGGAGCAGGTACCTCTGGCCGCCTCGGCGTCCTCGACGCCTCCGAGTGCCCCCCCACCTACAGCACGCCGCCCGAGATGGTGCAGGGTCTGATTGCCGGCGGAGACATCGCTTTGCGCCGATCCGTCGAGCGTGCTGAGGACGACGAATCTCAGGGCCGCCGCGATCTCGAGCAGCGTTGCTTCTCCACCCAAGACGTTCTGGTGGGAATCGCCGCCAGCGGCCGCACACCCTACGTCCTCGGCGGCATCCGCTACGCACGGGAACTGGGCGCTCTCACCATCGGCCTCAGTTGCGTACCGGAATCCGCAGTAGCCCAGGCCGCCGAACTCGCTGTCACACCCGCCACGGGACCTGAAGTAGTCACCGGATCGACGCGCATGAAGGCCGGCACCGCGACCAAGCTCGTCCTCAACATGCTCTCGACGGGAGCGATGGTTCGCCTCGGCTATGTCTACGGAAACCTGATGGTAAACGTGCAGCCGACCAACGTAAAGCTGCGCGACCGCGCGGCGCGCATCATCGCCACCATCACCGGACTGAGCCATTCCGATGCCGTCGCCCTGCTCGAACGTGCCGGATCGGTGAAGACCGCGGTCGTCATGCACAAACTGAATCTCGGCAAAAATGAGGCAGAGCATCGGCTCGAGGCCGCGCGCGGACGCCTTCGCGCCGCCCTTGAGTCCCCGCCAGAACGCTGACACAAACCTGCTACACTTGCCGCAATTTACCCTTCCCCATTAGCTCGATTTACGACGATCCTGAACGAGGCCAACGATGCACGTCTCTCACCGTACTCTCATTACGTCACTATCACTGTTACTTATTGCCGTGCTCCCGGCTGCAGCGCAAAACGCCACGCCATCGCCAGCCCCATCCCGAATACTGATTCGCGCCGGACACATCGTCGATGTTCACACCGGCAACGAGCCGGCGAACCAGACCATCGTCGTCACCGGCGACCGCATCACCTCGATTGCGCCGACTTCGTCAACACCAAAGCAACCGGGAGACACCGAGATCGATCTGCGTTCTCTCACCGTCCTGCCCGGACTCATCGACGTGCACACCCACCTCACCGATGACAACAACTTCGATCCCTACCACGAGCTCTCGACCAGCGTCGCCATGAGCGCACTCATCGGAGCGCACAACGCGAAGGTCACTCTCGAAGCCGGCTTCACCACCGTCCGCAATGTCGGAGCCGTAGGCTACGCCGATGTCGATCTCCGCGACGCCATTAGCGCCGGGCTCGTCGAAGGTCCGCACATGCAGGTCAGCGGGCCGCCGCTCGGTATCACCGGCGGACACTGCGACGACAATCTGCTCCCGTTCTCTTACCACCAGACGGCCGAGGGAGTCGCCGACGGCGTCGAAGCCGTGCAGCACAGAGTCCGCGAGACCATCAAGTACGGCGCCGACCTCATCAAGATCTGCGCAACCGGCGGCGTACTCTCACGGGGAGACGACCCCCAGGCAGCCCAATATACCCTCGAAGAGATGAAGGCCATTGTCGCCGACGCGCACCGCCTGGGCCGCAAGGTTGCCGCCCACGCCCACGGCTCCCAGGGAATCCTGTGGGCAACCGAAGCCGGCGTCGACTCCATCGAGCACGGCTCTTACATGAACGACGAGGACATCGCCGCCTTGAAACAGCACGGCACCTACTTCGTTCCCACCGCATACCTTGTCGACTGGATGCAGCAGAACGGTCACCTGCCCGCCTTCTACGCGCAGAAGATGAAGGATGTAAGCGTGGTCGAAAAGGCCAATGCCAAAAAGGCCATCGCCGCAGGCGTCAAGGTTGCGCTCGGCACCGACGCGGCCGTGTATCCGCACGGATTGAACGCCCATG
>Ga0206990_1130_pt1 | contig 13073 bp, 14 predicted proteins | sample Alteio_BWMinCont_8_FD_153283 | JGI IMG/M metagenome (GOLD analysis project Ga0206990, IMG submission 153283) | Enriched cells from forest soil in Barre Woods Harvard Forest LTER site, Petersham, Massachusetts, United States -... | ecosystem: Environmental > Terrestrial > Soil > Temperate forest >... | reverse complement strand
GATATCAATTTGATTGTGGAATCATGGACGAGCTCGGGATCTTGGATCTTGGGGTCAGCCAAATGCTTTTTCAGTTTAACGCTTTGGGTGTGTGCTAATGTTAAAATAGGGATTAAATGTGACAACGTATCAGTAATCTCATCGCGGTCAGCCGGTTCAATAGGGTCCACATCAGAATCAGGGTCGGAATCAGAATCAGAATCAGAATCGAAGTCGATTTTTTCCTCTTTGGGTGCATAACCGGCTTTGCAATCAATTGCGTTTACCGAATCGGCTGACATCGAAAAGGTAACCTATGCGTTGCTTCGGAAATAAAATCGAACGTTCATATGTTGAAAATTTCAATTTTTTAATTGGAAACACATATCGATTAGCGGCGAAATAAAAAATTGAAACAGGCGATTGATTGCGATCGATATTACACTGAAATACAAATATCCGAAAGCAAAGGATGAAATTTTCTGTCATTCCATTCAATGCAATTTGCGTATTTTTTCAACTGGATGATATAATTATCTTAAGGCGTACACATCGATTCTTCTCATTGAAATTATGTTCTGTTGCATCACCAAATATAATTTTATTTCCCCGAACAATGCTTAATTCAAGACAAATGATCGAACAATTTCCAAAGGGACGGTTTATTATTGACAACACCTATTGCGGTTATCCCGATAGTTTAGTTTCAGATATATGTGCTAATGTGACGTCTTTAGATCTATCAGAGTGCGCTTCCCTTCCAAGTTTCGTTGAAAGTGCGCTCCCGAGTAGTTTAACTAGTTTATCTTTGAGTAGCACTTCCCCTGTGAAACCGGAAATGTTCTCCGCTCTCACAAGATTAATTGAACTCAAATTAAATAACAATCCGATTAATGCATCAATATTAGCTAAATTGCCCGCTCTTCGAAAATTAGATTTGGACAATAATAGGACTCTTACAGATCTTGATATTGAAATGCTTACGCTCCATTCTCTATCCCTTGGAGTAAATACAACGGGTCGCCTCAAACTCAAAAAATTAAATTTGACCCATTTGAATTTGAATAATCAACCCTTAGATGAATTGAAGGACGAACTCATCCAATGTACAACAATAACGGATTTAGAATTTAATATGTGCGCTCAAAAAATCGATGCTGCGTGGACGCTAGTCAATGAGATGACATCGATTAAAAAATTAACTATTAATGACTGGACCTATTTGGAAAGGTATATTGTTGATGATTTGAAGAAATTTAGGAATGTAGCTGCCTTTTCGTTATTTCGGTTGGAAACATTTGTTTTGGGAGGGGCGGGTTGGAATCGTATGTGTTTTCCACGATATGGAATGGAGAAGTTATCTCGTTTGGTAATATATAATGCTCATTACTGTGAACTGAATTTTCGTCATTTAAAAAATTTAACAGAGTTACATCTTGGAAATTGCATTTTGCCGGCTAATACAGAGTTAGCAGAATTAAAAAATCTTAGAAGATTAAAATTTGAACGTATGGCGACTAATAGAAAATCGCTTGATATTTCGCCTTTGGGATCGTTAACTTCTTTGGAATTTTTGAAAGGAGCTTTTCATTCGTTTGTGAATAATAATGGTTTGGTCGCAAGTGGGAGTTTGGAAAGGCTTGTTATGGATGCAGATAATTCTACGGTGAGCGATAATAAATTGAAAGCATTTCCGAATCTTAAATATCTTTCGTTAGGGAGATCTTCATGTAAAAACGTAATGGGATCGTGCTTTGCGTTTTTGCATAATTTATTTTCGTTGGAGATTAACGAGGATCATCGTTTGGATAAGGGGCCGTTAGCTTCGTTGAGAAGAAGGGGGATTTTGATAAGATATAGGCGGTGATAATTTACTTTGGACTAATAGTAGATACTCTTTCAACATTGATGTAACTGCCGGGAAGAACCGTAAAAAAAGGTGGGAGGAGTGCAGTTGTTTTCAATCTTAATTGAATTTGGAATGGAAATGTAGGAGTTGCTGCAGGAACATTTATTAGTACCGAACTGAATAATAAATTCGTCGACGGAGTTGTTGGTGTTAAAATACTTGGGGGGACATTCTGAGTTGTTGCGAAGTATTGAAATTGATTGAAAACAGCACCAAGTTCGCCTGGGCGAGTATATACAAACAAGGTGAATGCGCCAGGATAAAGAGCAATAAAGGGTGAAACAAGAACAGATTGGCTTACGCGATATAACCCTGATTGATTTATGTTTATGATATAGTTACTACTGTCGTTAATAAATATTTGGATTGAAATAGGATCATCGGCAGGGTAAAATGTTAAGAGTTGGGGGCTGCCTACCGGTGTGTTGGCATCTGGTCCACTTACACTAAATTGGCCTACCAGAGTTGATTTCAATTCTTGGACTTGTTGGTTGAGATCAAAAACTTCTGTTTCAAGATTCATCACTTGGCCACTTAAATTTCCGACTACGCCCTTAAGCTGAGCCACTTGGGCTTGGAGCGCTACTATAGCCTTTTCAGCCGCATCAACACGAATTGTAAGCGCATCTATCTTCCCATTTTGCAAAATAATCGCAGCTTTCAATTTAGCTATCCTGCGAGCCAACCTATCGATTTGACATTGTAAATCATCACAAGAATCACAATTATTATTATCACACTTTCTACACATTATCTATTATAATATACAGACATACAAGATTTCATCCACTGATGGGGATCCAGATCCAATTAGATTTTCAGTTTTATGCAAGCGGCCCTGCGATCTTTTCAAATCGTTCTTTGGCTTCTGTTGCTCCATATTTCCCTGGGCGATGTGTGATCTCATCTAATATGGGTTGAAATTTTATTATTTTTTCGAGCGAACTATCGGGGTTATAGTGTATAATGGTATCTTCAGTTAAGCTTTCTTTGTTCATTTCGATGAAGAAAACAATCTGTCCCATATCGTCTAGTAACAGTGCGTCTCCGGTAGTTGAATTGATGATCATTATATCGAATATCACACAATCAGAGATCGAGTGTTTTTTATTATGAACAAGAGAAGAAAATTTAACGTCTTTGTAAATGCACCATTGAAATTGATGGAACGACCTAGAGCGAAAAGTGAAGGCGGCTTCACTTAATTTATGTTCAGAATATATCCCGCGTGATTTAATTAGCAATATATTTTCATTGCAAGCGCGACAACATAAACCGTTTGTACAACAATAATGGAGCGAGTGACAAGAACTGTCGTTTCCCATATAACGCTTCGAGTTCTCGCTCGGCAATGTTTAACATTGCTTTGTGTTGATATTTAATGTTGTCAACATATACATAATTCAATTTTTTAAACGTCGAGGCGCTTGGATTCATCATCCTTTTTTTCTCCTAATTTGGAAGAATTTTTGTCAAAGTTTTTTTTAGCATCTAATGCTCCATAACCACCCGGGCGGTGCAAAACATCATCGATAATGGCCTGAAATATAATAATCTTATCAGCAGGAATATCGGGATCTTGATGTATAATAGTTTCTTCGTTAGGGGCACTTTTATTCATCTCTATGAAAAATATGATGTGACCTGTATTATCCATTAGTATTGCGTCCCCGGTGCTGGCATTTATGATCATTCGATCGAATATGACTAAATTTGAAATACTGTGCTTTTTATTATAGATGCGATCCAAAAATTGGACATCTTTGTAGACACACCATTTGAATTCATGGAACGATCGTTCGCGAAATGTAAATGGGACTTCGATTATATCGTATTGGGCTGTTTTAACATGTTGTTTTATATTGAGAGTGTTTACGTTGCATGTTCGACAACATAAACCTTCCGTGCAATAATGGCAGCAGCAGGAGCACGTGCAGACGCAACAATTTCCCATAATTAAGTTGATGGTCATCCAAATCAGTAATTGGAATAAGCATCGGTTGTAAAATTCAATTTTTTTTTTGGTTGGGGAATATAAAAAAATCAGTGGATTGAGATTATTGGGGCCATATTTTGAGTTGGTGTTTGTCCGACATTTTCGTTGGATATGGGATCGTTTGGGATGTCCAGATGAATTTTAAGGGTTGGGAGTGGTTGAGGGGGAATATATGGAGCCGGGAGATTATAGTGGGGGCGATTACAACGTTTTTGTAAGAAATAGAATAGCAAGCAAATTGTTTCAATGCTGAAAAAAATGATCGTGAGAAATGCGTATATTGTGTTTTGATCATAGAATGTGACAGAGCCGTGGTTGATCCAGCATGAAGAAGGAAGGAAAGTCGGTTGCCATGTGTTTGAGGTGAGATTATTGATTCCAATGCTACCGTTGTTGGTGACATAGGCGGCAAATTGAACAAACGTTGGAATCAACATTGATGAGTTGGTTGAGAGAGGCTCCATCGTGACTACATAGTTTGTACACGTTGCTTCTTCTGTGACATATAGGAGATTATAGTCGCCTGCAGTTATTACCATTGCTGTAAAGTATACACCCACTGCTAGAAAAAAGATGGTTGAAACGACACCTTCAGAGAATAAAGTTGTTCGAACAGTCCACGTACATGGTGATGTACATATTGTCGTTCGGTGGTCATCATGAGCGATGTATTGTCGGAGAGAAGGATATTTACAATATGCGATTGTGGCGAAGAATGCGTAAATGACAATGAGCGCACAAATTGCGATCCAACTGTAAATCATTACGGAGTAGGGATCATTGAAACTCACGTTAAATCCGTCAGTCCAGCAGATACCGGGAACACTTTCGTGAATGGTGATCATGATGGATCCGATTGATTCTAATCCCATTGGATCCTGAATTTTGATACATCGATCGTTATCCCCGTAGGCGGGATAGGTTTGGGCAACAGACGGGCAAGGGGTGTATTCAAGACATTTCACCTGGCGAAAATAGGCATGATAGGCCCCAGTAGTCGCCCCGACAATCAGAATAACGACCACGAAGATGAGAAAAGCCAAACTATTCGGAACACAGTTCATGTTCCGCATAATCAAATCCAAATATAATGAATCTTTCAAAGAATCCAATTTTTCAATTTTTTCAAACATTTTGGAGAAAAATTTGAATTTATAACTCGTTTATCATATTTCTCAGATTCTTTGTGTGTGCGTATGACTGCATCAATTAAATCTGCTATTTCTGCTGGCTTAGAAGTTGAAGCTATTAGCGACTTGGGATCGTTTACAGAGACTGATCCATGTCTTTCGTTTCACCTAATTCCAAGATATTTCGAATATATTGCGGAAGGACTGAAATGGCAATCTACTAATATTATTTCTGAAGATTTCCTTTCTAAACAATTATGCTCTTTTCTAGAATGTGGGGGAACTATTTATTTTTGTTCAGATTCAAATAATTCTGGGACACCTAAATGGAGATATACCTATAAATTGGAATTATATTTCAAAGAGCAACGTGGAGTGATGTCCTTAAGTGGTCCAAACATAAAAGAAAGCGATATGCAACTACAATTCAAATCACAAGGATTTATATTGTGGCCAGCATTTAATGAAGAGGAATGCTTATTTAAATTCGAATTTAAATATGGAACGTTTCGACAATTTTATCCGAATTATAGTGTTCGGCTATTACAAGGTCATGAACTATTACGTTGTGAATACAATACAAAGAAGGGTATAAAATATTTAAAATTATTGGGGAAATCATATGTTGACAGATTATCAGAAGCGTTTGATGCTTTGCCCGAAGTACTTCTTGCTATTATATCTTGTTATGTTCTGGGTGAATTACTTTTAGAAAGTTTATATTGGTAGAGTTTCGTGTTAATATAAAAAAATTGAATATGTGGACTGCTTGAAAGTCTTTTACCAACTTTAGAATAATCATCGATTTCCCCTCTCAAGATGAGTTCCAAGAAGGCAGCGGTTGTTTCTTTTGACAGGTCGCCCGAAGAACAGAAGATTGCTCGTGCATTTTTGGCACGTACTGGGCCGACTGCCAAGCGACCGTATCGTATTCGATATACTGATAAGGATTTTCCGTCTCTTCCTACTCGTTGGATCAAGGGCCGTTTTGATACGGAAGATGAATGCCGAGACTGGATCAAGGTCAACGGAATTCCATGTTGGAATTATCACATCGAATTTCATCAGACATAGTGAATCAAAAATTTGAATTTATAACTCGTTTATCATATTTATAATATTCTTTGTTTACCTGTATGACTGTAACAATTAAATCTGCTATTTCTGCTGGCTTAGAAGTTGAAGCTATTAGCGACTTGGGATCGTTTACAGAGACTGATCCGTGTCTTTCGTTTCACCTAATTCCAAGATATTTCGAATATATTGCGGAAGGACTGAAATGGCAATCTACTAATATTATTTCTGAAGATTTTCTTTCGAAACAATTATGCTGTTTTGTGAGTGTCCGTGGAACGATTTATTTTTGTTCAGATTCTAATTATTCCGAGAGACGTCCAGGGAGGTTTTTCTATGTATTGTCTTTAGCTTTCCGAAATGAGGATGCCTTGATGGCATTATATGGTCCTGATTATATAGAAAAAAGCGATCTGCAACTACAATTCAAATCACATGGATTTATTTTGTGGCCAGCATATGATGAAGAGAAAAAGTTTCAACATGCCATGACAACATATGGAACGTTTCGACAATTTTATCCAAATTATAGTGTTCGGCTACTCAGAGATGATCAACCATTACATTGCGAATACAATAGAAAGAAGGGTATAAAATATTTAAAATTATTGCAGAAATCGTATGTCGACAGATTAACAAAAGCGTTTGATGCGTTGCCGAAAGTACTTGTGGATATCATATCTTGTTATGTTCTGGGTGAATTACTTTTAGAAAGTTTATACTGGTAGATTAAATTATTTTCTCCTTTTATAAATATGATGTATCCATGTAAGATTTGTCGTAATCATGAAAATTGTTGTCAAAAAGAATGCTGTTATAATGTGGATTGTTGTTATAATACGCAATGTAGTTATCATAATCGATGTTGCAATCATTATAATAGATTGTGGAGTTGTGGACAAATTTGTTCGTGCAATTTATGTGAGGATCCCTGTAAACATATGTTATGGTGTGTGCATAGACCAACTCCGACACCAACGCCGACACCGACACCGACACCGACACCAACACCAACACCAACACCGACACCAACGCCGACACCGACGCCAACACCAACAGGTACGTAAATTAAATATGTATAAGTATATATTATGAAGGCTGAAAAGATTTTTATCCAAATAGCTTCGTATAGAGATAATCAGTTAGTGCCTACGATTAAAGATTGTATAAAGAATTCGTATAAGCCAGAAAATTTAGTGTTTGCTATTGCATGGCAACATTCGAATGAAGATAGTTGGGATACGTTGGATGAATTCAAGAATGATCCGCGTTTTAAAATAATTGATATTAATTATAAAGATTCATTAGGTGTTTGCTGGGCGAGGAATAGGATATCAGAGCACTACGATAATGAAGCTTATACGTTACAAATTGATTCACATCATCGTTTTATTATTAATTGGGATCTGGAATTGATTACCATGATGAAAGATTTACAGAAGAAAGGGTATGGGAAACCGTTATTGACTGCATATCTTCCTTCGTTCAATCCGGTTAATGATCCCCAAGAAAGAGTTATGAAACCATGGAAATTAAATTTTGATAGATTTATTCCAGAGGGAGTGGTATTTTTTTCACCGGGAAACATTGATGATTTCGAATCGTTGGAAGGGCCTATTCGTAGTAGATTTTTTTCTGGACATTTTTGTTTTACATTGGGGGGTTTCTGCCGGGAAGTGGAATATGATCCGCATTATTATTTCCATGGGGAGGAAATTTCTATGACTGTCAGAGCATTTACATGGGGTTATGATCTATTTAGTCCTCATAAGGTAATTGCTTGGCATGAGTATACGAGAAAGTATCGGAAAAGACATTGGGATGATTCCGCTGGCTGGTTAGAAATGAATGATAAATCGCATCAAAGATTGCGTAAATTATTCGGAATTGATGGGACTATCAATGATATCGATTTTGGAAAATACGGTTTTGGTACTGTGCGATCATTAAATGATTACGAAACATATGCTGGTATATCCTTTAATAGAAGTGTCCAGCAATACACTCTTGACAACAAATTGCCCCCGAATCCGATTATTGAAGATCCTAGCGAATATCAAAAATCTTTTATCTATGTGTTCAAAGATTGTATAAACATTTATAAATCACATTTGCCGTACAATGATTATAAATTCTGGGCAGTCATATTTGAAGATAAAGAAGGAAATTCGTTATTTCGGCAAGATGTTTCCCCCGACGATTTGGCGAAATTAAAAGTAGAATCGGATGGCTTTTTTAAGATATGGAGGACGTTTTATTATACGAAAAAACCATATAAATTTATAGTTTGGCCCTTTTCTGAAAAGCATGGTTGGTGCGCTAAAATAGAAGATGTTATATACAAACATATGATCGCCTGATTGAAAATTTTATATATATAACTGATTATATATATGCCAAATTCGATTGTTGCGAAATCTTTGACTGTGACTATGACGAATGATACGAGGGATAATAAGATTAAGGTTTATAATACGGAAACTCATTCGCTTTTACAAAGTATGCGTACTGGTGGGAAGGGAGGGGTTGCGGGGAATGCTTTTGGGATCAAACAATTTAAGAATAAACTTTTGGCGGTGGTGAATTATGGAAGTGGTACTGTATCTGTGTTCAAACGGAAGGGGGATAAACTTTTTTTTTACAAAAAGGTGAGTACGAGTAGTTCTCCTGTTTCGATTGATTTTGGGTTTAATCATATGTATGTTGCGGGGGTCACAACGGTAGATTCGTTTTCGTTAGAGTGTTTCGAAAGAGATGGTACAGTTCAGCTTGTTCTTGAGCAAGGGGGTGGCCCAGGTGTGGGTAGTACTAGCCAAGTTGGTGTAGTTAAAAAGGAGCTTCTGGTAACATTAAAAAATGATCCTAATCCTGGTACAGTAGATGTCATTACTTTACGCGATGATGGATCTGTCTCAGGTAAAGTTACACCAGTTCTCGCTCCGCCAGGTACGAGGGCACCTTTTGGATTTAACGTTTTTAAAGATGGAACCGCTTTGATTACTCTGGCTCATACTAACAATCTTGGGTTATTCAGAGATAATGATTTTGTAGATTCTATTAAACTCGACCAAAATGCTCCATGTTGGGCAACGGCATTAGGTAAATATGCATTTATTATTAACGCAGGAAGCCAGACAATATCAAGAGTTGTATCAACAGGAGAAAATATTTTTATTGATGCTGAAGTTGCGGCATCTATCAGTTCTGGTAATCCGGCAGATGCAGATCAAAAAGGCGGAAATTTGGTCGTGGTGGATCATGATACTACCACTTCACATCTTAATTTCTTTCGAGTCAACGAATTTGGACAGCTATTTTCACAAGGCGAACTTCCAGTGGATGTAAATGTTCCAAACGCAAATGGAGTCGCAATTATGAGCCGTTAAGAAAAATTGAATGTTTCTATTTTAACCCCAGTAATTTTTTAATTATGTTGTATAAAATTAGTATTATATAATGCCGAACCCATGTGAACGCAATAATGGTTTTGCCGATTCCGAAAGAATGGATCGATGTTCTAGTAGAGTAGCTCACTTTGGTCATGTAGATTTCTTAGGTGAAAGAAGAAGCGGATGCACGACGGGTCTCCCCTTTAGTGGTTTTAATGAACGGAGATTTGTAGATTCCTTTCCTGATCCTTTTTTGGAAACAGGATTCACAAATGCAGGATTCACAAATCCAATCGGCGGCGCGCTGAACACAGGAAGTGGATTTTGTGATTTCAATGCAGGATTCACTCGGCGGCCGGGGGCCCTAAGAAATCTTCCATCTTTAAATCCCGTGCCCGATCCCTTTTTCAATGAATTTAGTACATTTCCGGAAACCAGATTTGGTGGTCTACCTTCGATTTGTACTTCAGGTCGTAATCGTTTTAATCGCGTAGGTGCTTCTTGTTCCGGCAATTTCGGATGCTTTGATAGATTCACTAATTTCTAAAAAATTGAATAAATAACGGATTGTTGACCCTTTTGAAATTGGAATCTGTATCTGCTTTTCTGCGACGATGGCGGCTGCATCAGCTGTTCCAGAAAGCAAAACGGAACATATAGATATTCCCAATTTTTTCGAAGAGTGCTATGAAGTCAAACCGAAAGAGAGCACTGTGAAGTATATCGCTAATGCTAAAGAGCTATTCAAAATTGATTTTCCACTTGAGATTAAAGCCTATCGACCCCGAAATAAAACAACTCTGACGGTGATATTGCATTTCTCTTCTGATTTCAAAGAGATTTGGATTGTGGACTCTGATGAGGAAGGTCCCGATTTTATGACACTCAAATTCTTCTGTTATCGAGCAGTTGGAACTTGTTTAAATCATATGAAAAATGGGGATAAAGCCGATAAAAATGAAGCACTACACAGGGAAATGTTAAGAAAAATTTTTTGTCATCTACTAAATAATGATATCGAGGGTCTTGTTGGAGGTATTATATATAAAAATATTCTGACCTCATTTAGTCGATCCGATTTAGTCTGTCATGAAGTTTTAATTGATGTGTTGACTGTGCATGGATATAAACTTAAATATGAGATAAATATTATGAAGGATAAGTTGTTGTATACGATTCTTTTAGTGGATCGTTGGAAAACAGCCACATTTGGACATGAAATCAACCATTCATGTGGACTTGGATGGCAGCAGCGATTAAATAAGTTTATGCAGTTAATGTTTGATTTGAAATTTAATGATTATACCATTGGGAGTCGAGTTTAATTCAGTGGAGTACCCAAAACATCTGGCTCGATGTCTAACATATTTTGAAATCTAATCTAAAATTATCACAGCGATCAATAAGAACAACACATTTCAACTTTTATTCAATGGAAAAATTGAAATTATAACTCATTGAATTCGGTTCTTTTTAATTGAACAATTCGGCTACATCCGGCCAATCATAAGATAATATAACTTTAAATGGTTCTATTGTCTCGCACATATAGTTTAGTGGAAGAACGCCTTATGGTTTATGATATATAGATAAACTAGAAAGGAAACTCAGGTTCGATTCCTGATTTGTGTATTCATTTATTTATTCATGTCTGATGGGCATCCAGACAATACTAATCGGAGGATTGCAAAAGGTGATTATTAAAATTTGATTTAACTAATTGATTGGAAAGCTTTTGGATAGTTTTCTAATTAGCAATGGCTTCAGAAGAGTTGATTGAGTTGATGATAAAAGAGAAGAAAAAGATACAAAAGATACGCGATAAGAAGAGACGGTATAAAGCAAAGATTCGGGCGCGATTGAGGCGGGCGGTGACTTTCCCATGGGTTCGTTCTTTGGCCGCGTTGGTGATAAGTATGGACATTGTTTTTGACGTTATGAAATTGTGGAACGATGATCTCACCGCTCGATTGAGAGCAGGGGCGGCATATGATCGTGTGATAGCCGCTTTTCCTTGCCACGAACTAATAAAAAAAATTAAGAATTGCCGATCCGAATATAGACGTGATCCCTATAAAGCCGTTCAATTCCTTTGTAGTGACTCCGATGTTTTAAATGTTCCCTCGATCGCATGGAGGCATACAATTCTCAGAAGCAACGATATATTTCATGAAATCGACAATCCACTCGCTATAGTTAATTTTAATCCCTTACAACTCTCATCGCTTCTAAATGAAGAATATTTTCATGATGCCGTTGAATCGAGCGTGATTCCATTAGCCCGAGGTTTTTTCCTGTATAGTATAGGTGAAATACTAGTTGATTATGGAGAAGTTGATTTGATCAATAGTTGGTATAGAATTGTTCAAGCAAAGGAACCTATTTTTATGACGAAAATGGTAATTCCAAAACCGAATTTATCGGATATACAAATTGATATTCCGACAGTTCTGCTTCAAATTATCGTATCATACACCAAATGGGAGCTTCGCTCGAGGGCTGATGTTATGAGATGGCTACTCCAGATTTAAATTTGAAAAACAAACTGATTAATGATCCTTTTAAGAATATCGGGGATCCATTCACAACGAACAACATGAAGCAATACCAAAAACTTTTCATTTTTTTGGGGACCATTGTCTTTCTGCTTGTAGGACTATCAACTCTTCCTAATTTATTTTCATTTCGGGAAGTTACATGTTCAGAGTACAGCAAATGCCCTGATGATGGTCCTAATAAATTTTCGATATGCGTTAAGATAACAGATTTTGCTGGTAAACAATCGATACTACCAATCGATTCCCCTTCTGATACTCTAGGAACTGTACAAAAATGTTACACAGATGGAACATCCGTTACATTATCCGAACCATTGGATATAACTCTTCCCCTATTAGTCTGGTATGTTGGATTTCTATTATTGATGATAGTAATTGACCAATTCTTTACCCCCGACGATATTTCACCAGCGCGTACTGAAAAAATAATTGACATATTGAAGATAATTATTCTTGTGGTTTTTGTGGCATATTTAATCTTAATCAGTGGAGCAAAAATCTATTATGAAGGAGCAGCACCAGCACGCGAAGTTACATGTGTTAAATACGTTAGCGACGGGATTTATGAACCCGTAGATAAAGTTGGATGGATTGATAGATCCGGTAAAGAAAAAGTGAGTCTACTTGGAAAATTTCCATTACAGCCAAATAAATTGCCAGCGACATGTTTTGATTTAACGGATAAAGTAATCTTCTACGATCCAAATGGTATATATATTATTTTAACCCTGATAGGTATTGCAATTGGCGTAACATGTTTATGGTGGATTGATTCGTTAAAGCACCCTAACGATACCCGCAGCAATGAAGTAGCAACCACACAAAATCCGACATCATCAGAAGCTACTCGCTTAATTCCTGCGCAAGTTTAGATATGCAGATTTTTTATATATTAGTTCTCCCGAGAAGATTTTTAGAATATCATAGTTTTTGGCCTTATCAGCTGATTTCGTGCACTCATTCACAACGAAATCAAACATAGCGGATTGTTTTGAATTTTGTGAAAATATTCCTGTAAATTCTGATAATTCAATTTGA
>Ga0206990_1124_pt1 | contig 13368 bp, 9 predicted proteins | sample Alteio_BWMinCont_8_FD_153283 | JGI IMG/M metagenome (GOLD analysis project Ga0206990, IMG submission 153283) | Enriched cells from forest soil in Barre Woods Harvard Forest LTER site, Petersham, Massachusetts, United States -... | ecosystem: Environmental > Terrestrial > Soil > Temperate forest >... | reverse complement strand
TACTTTCCAAGCTAAATCACAGATGGTGGCTAAAGATACCACTTCAAAAAAACATATCCTACAAGACCAAACACCTTTTGATAATATGGACCAATCATGGGTAAATGGAAATGACCGCAGGGATTCATCAGTATTTCACATCCCCTACTTTACGCCCGAAATTTTTGTGGATTGCAATGTAACTTATTCGGGTAATAATCCGATAGACCATACAGTAGTTGGTTCAACTGCCCTTGCTCGTGATAATGAAATGGATATTTCACAATTAGGGTTCGGAGGTGACTTTAATTATGACGGAGCTCGTGGAAGATTTATGACACAATTAGGAACTCGTGATGAAGTCGTTCCCCGTAACGATTATAGCCCTTATCGTGGACAATATGACCTAACTGATGCCTACCGTTATATAAGTGAAGCTTATGGAGGTTATCACTTTAATGCAATGCACGGTATCAATGTAGACGGTGGATTGTTTATGTCATATATTGGGCTTAACTCCTATTACCAAGTTGAGAATTGGGATTATCAGGCATCCTATACATCTGACAATACCCCTTGGTTTTTTAATGGAATACGTACTCAGATTTTCCCATCCAATACATTGAAGATTGAGTTATTGCTTATTAACGGTTGGCAGAGTTATGCCACTTTTAACTCTAATCCGGGATTTGGTGGAAATATCACATGGATTCCTAATGCAAATGTTAAACTTTTAACCAATGATTATTACGGTCAGGATGATGCAGGTTTACTTGGAAGACATCGGTTCCACTCTGATAATAGTCTTTTGATAAGGTATTATCATGCACCTAAATCTAAAAAAGGAATCACCCAAATGGCATTCTCTTTAACAGGGGATATTGGTGATGAACAAGGTGACGGAGTGAATGGATTTAATGGTTTCAAAAAGGGCAATGATTCAACTGGATATGCTCAGTATTTTGCCAGTGCCATGTTTTATAATAGGATATGGTTTGCTCATGGTAAATGGGCATGGATGATTGGCGGCGGAGTTATGGTAAATCCGGGTCGTTATTTGGTCCTTGAACCCACAGGTCAAGCAAGTGACCTTCCCACACCTGCTGCAATTGCCATGTCAAATGGCACTATATTGCAAACAACAACTCAGGAAGGCATAGACCCTTTTACTCAAAACCCCGGTGACCAATTTAGCGCATGGGATTGTTCCACCAATATTGCATGGATGCCCAATCAAAGCATCGAATTTAAGTTAGAGTTATTGCATCGTCAGGCAAGCGTGGGTTATTTTGCTGGTCCCGGTGGCGTTACATCCCCAAACGGCTATACTACGGACCCGGTACTTATTCAACAGGCTAATGGTACTCTTGTTCCTATTGCGGGTTGGGTGCCTGACCTTGTTCGCTCAGAAAACCGTATTATCGTTGCTATACTTTTTAGAATATAACTCGATATTAGATATATCTTTGCTATATGTCAGAACCTGAGCAAAGACCGGAGCATTTTCTTGAACTTATCCGCCGTTCAAAACGTGGTAAATTCAAAATTTATATTGGGATGAGTGCAGGTGTTGGCAAAACATACCGGATGTTGCAGGAAGCGCAAGTGTTGTTTAAAAATGGGGTTGATATTCAAATAGGGTATATAGAAACGCACAACCGAAAAGAGACAAGCGATTTATTAGTCGGATTACCCGTAATTCCTCGCCGCAAGCTATTTTATAAAGGCAAAGAGTTAGAGGAAATGGATGTGCAGTCAATCATTAACATTCACCCGGAAATTGTAATTGTAGATGAGCTTGCCCATTCTAATATTGAAGGAAGCAAAAACGAAAAACGTTGGCAGGATGTGATGGAAATATTGGAAGCCGGTATCAATGTGATCAGTGCAGTAAACATACAGCATATTGAAAGCTTAAATAAGGAAATTAAAGAAATAACAGGCATTGAGGTTACCGAAAGAGTGCCCGATAAAGTGCTTCATACGGCAGATGAAGTAGTGAATATTGATTTGACAGCAGATGAATTAATTACTCGATTGAAGGAAGGTAAAATCTACGATACATCTAAAATAGAAACGGCATTACAGAACTTTTTTAAAGTAGAGAAAATACTGCAACTGCGGGAATACGCATTGCGGGAAGTAACCATGCAGGTAGAACGGAAAGTTGAATCGGAAGTACCCCGCAATCCCGCCTTGCGACATGAAAAATTTTTGGCTTGTATCAGCTCCAATGACGAAAATTCCAAAATGATAGTACGGAAAACGGCCCGGTTGGCAGCTTATTATAACTCAACATGGTTTGTGCTATATGTCCAAACTAAAAAAGAAAATGCGGATAACATTGATTTGGCTGTGCAGCGACACCTTATCAATAATTTTAAAACAGCAACAGAATTAGGGGCTGAAGTAATACAAGAAAACGGCGAAAACATTGCAAAATCTATCGTTGCAGTTGCCAAAGAAAGAGAAATTACAACTATTTGTATAGGTAAGCCACATTTCAATCTAATTAAATCAATTTTGAGTAACAACCTATTTGACCAACTCCTGATGAAACTAACGGATACGGATATTGACTTAGTAATTCTCTCCTGATGAAACTACGGATAAAATCAAAACTTTCGCTTGGACTGACATTTCTATTTGTAGTAATTGTACTGACTGGTATAGTTGGTCTATTTGCGATAAACAGGCTTGCAGATGAATCAAAAAATATCCTAAAAGCAAATTATGAAAGCGTAGTTTATGCAAAAAATATGCAAACTGATATTGACAACTTCAAAACAAATAGTGCAAGTGCTATAAATGATTTTGAAAAGAATTTGGAAGCCCAAGAAAGGAATATTACGGAACCGGGAGAAATGGAATCTACCTCCTCTTTGCGTAATTTGTTTGAAAAGTACAGGCAAAGTGATACTTCATTAACACTTATTCCTTTAATGCTTAAACAGACCTATAAAATTAGCGAACTTAACCTGAATGCTATTCTAAACAAGAGTAATATAGCACAGCATACGGCAGACAGGGCAAAACTCTATCTTGAGATTCTGATTACTATATGTTTTCTGCTTTCTTTTTCATTTTTACTCAATTTCCCCGGATATATTGCCAACCCAATAAAGGAACTTACAGAAGGTATAAAACAGGTTGCAAATAAGAACTATACTCAACGCATTAATATTGATAAAAACGATGAATTTGGGGAACTTGCAGAGGCTTTTAATTCAATGGCTAAGCAATTGGATAGTTACGAGAACAGCAACCTTGCAAAAATAATTTTTGAAAAGAAAAGAATTGAAACTATAATTAATGGTATGAAAGACCCGATTATAGGGTTAGATGAGAACCGTAATATTCTTTTTGTAAATGCTACGGCCATTAAAGTATTAGGGATTAAGGAAACCAATTTAATTGGGAAGTATTCGCCTGATATAGCATTAAAAAATGATTTACTACGAAACCTGATTAACGATAATGGTAGCAATGCTCCATTAAAGATATATGCTGATGCAAAAGAAAGTTATTTTTCTAAAGAAATATTAAATATTACTGCGGAGGAAAAAGCGATTGGAAGCGTTATATTATTGAGAAATATTACTCAGTTTAAGGAATTGGACCTTGCTAAAACAAATTTCATCGCTACTATTTCACATGAATTAAAGACACCTATTGCATCTATAAAGATGAGTCTAAAGCTATTGGAGGATAAGCGTATTGGCAGCTTAAATGAAGAGCAAATGAAACTCATTAATAATATTAAAGAAGACTCGCAAAGACTACTTTCTATAACAGGTGAGTTGTTAGACCTTGCCCAAGTTGAAAATGGAAAGATTACTCTTGAAAAGCAGCTTGTGGAAGCACGCTCCATAATTGATTACGCAAATAATGCCCTTAAAGTTCAGGCAGAACAGAAACATATTACCATTAAGATTAATTGCCCCCCTGACCTGCCAAAAGTGAATTGCGACCTTGAAAAGACTGCGTGGGTAATGGTAAATTTCCTATCTAATGCAATTCGTTACAGTAATGAAAATTCCGAAATAGTAATGGAGGTAAAGAATGTATCTGAAGGTTTACTATTCTCATCAACCGATTATGGCAAGGGAATAGACCCCAAATACCTGGGCAGGGTTTTTGATAGATTTAATAAAATTCCAAGTGGAGAAGCTGGCAAATCAGGAACCGGATTAGGGCTTGCCATTAGTAAAGAATTTATAGAATCGCAGAACGGAAGAATAGGAGTGGAAAGCACTGTTGGAAAAGGCAGTAAGTTCTATTTTATAATTCCTACTGGATGAAAAGAACAGAAATCTGGGCTATTCCAGTAATGTATCAATATGGTTTTCTAAAATATCCATTAAGCGGGCATCGGGTACATAATTGGTAAGTAAACTCGCCGTATCTTCCCCTACCCAATCCATTAACTTTAAGCTGTATTTCCATTTAATAGAGTGGTTTACCTCAGTTTCTTTTGGCTCTCTTTTTGGGGTATTTTCGGGTAGATTAAAACCGAAGCGTTCAAATATCCTATGCCCTCTCATTGCACAATAAATGTTGTAAAGTGCTTTTACATAAATCTTATACTCCTTACCTGCCTTAAACTCCTTATCTTTATCAGGGTCCGTAAAAACCTTAGTGCAATACTTAATCACTTCCAGTAATATTTTTTCACGGGAATGAACAGGCTCACAATATTGTCCTGCACGGTTTACATATTTTGGTCCCCATAGTTTCAGCCATTCCATTAGTAAAAGTTCAGCCACTTCTTTATTCGGGACCAGTACATTGAAATGAGGGTTATACCAACGCTTATCAGGATTAAACTCACATTCAAGGGTTTTTATTCCTTTAAATTCTATTTTGTCCCCACGTTGCCGCCGCTTTTGATACTTTGAGTTTATTCGCTTAAATGCCCTATACATGGCATCCATCCTTGATTTTAGCTTTCTTGCAGGGACCGACTTTGTTGTAAGAACAAGATAGTGCGGGTCCTTCCAAGTATCAAAAACAGGTCCAAACTTGCTTCTTAGGATATACTCCCTGATGTTATTACAAACTGAACATAACCGCCGCCCGCAATAGTTACAATGCTGCCTGCCATTGGTGGTAACTATTTTTCTTTGGCAATGGAAAACTTCCCAAAATTCTTTTTCAATTTCTTTCTCTCCCTTGCTTTTTGCAATGTCAATCAAATGCAAGATTCGTTTGTTGGAAATCATTTTTCTGTTCGCTCTGCCCAATACCCGTTTTCGGTTACCAAGTTCGCTGCCATATCCTTTCACAACTGCCGATTTTTCCCCCTTTAGGGGGAGGGTATGGCCTGTCCGCAGTAATTCTTGAGTGTTAAATTTTTCTCCGCCTAAGCGCGTGTTTATTCCGGTATTCATATCTAATTTTCTTTGTTGTTTTCTGTCCCAGGCACAATTACAGTTCCTTTATTCTTTCCAAAGGGTAGTAATACCTCCTCAATCTCATTACGTTTATAATAAACCCGGTTCCCAATACCATAGGCAATTAGTTTCCCTTTTACGGTCCAATTATGCACCGTAGAAAGGTCACATTTAAGCATCTTGGCAACTTCTGAGCGAGTTAGGTACTCTGTGGGTACTTTGGGGACAAAGTTTTGCTTAATCTCGGCTAATTGACTTTGTATGCCCTGAAACAATGATGTGATTTGTTCGGGGGTTATTTCATGTAAGATTGTGGAGTTTTTCATTTTGCTCTCAGATTTAGAAAGCAAAATTGAAGGGAACCGATTTTTTAGTCGGGTTTGATGCTAAACTCTTTTAGGTTCATAATTGAACCTTTTGTGGTTCGGTATTGATTAACCCTTTATACTTATCTAATGTAGTTGTATAGATAGGTTGTTTATACTTTGGGTTCTTAAATGGCAACTTATTGACACTTATCTCAGCATTTTGTGTTTCAACTAAAAACCGAATAAATATAGGCTCAGTTACTGTCTGGTTAATAGCTCTAAAGTCTTTGTGTTTCATTTTGTGAAATATAAAACTATAATCTGCAACCACTGAATTTGGCTTTACAGTTAGTTTTTGTAACTCCAAAAACATATTATACGCATGAATATTTTTAAATATCTCAGGATACAGGAATGTATTTTTTCCATTAGAATTTGTATCAATTTCACTTGCTTCAGGTTCAACTTTCGGTAGTTCTTTTTGAATAAATAACTCCATTATTCTGCTTTTACCTATATTGAATAACTTTATGGTTTCAGTATAAAAGGTTTCTAATGTACCATACCTACTTTCCAAGTCTCTTATGTCACCACCTGACTGATAAAATGATAAACAACGGGAATAAAATTCATCACTACAAATCAACATAGTGGCAATATAACTTTCTCTAAAATATATTTTTGAATCTTTAAATTTATAGTATTCTGATTTTGATACAAATTCTTCAAATATAGCCTCAATTCGCCTTATTTTATTGCCTATGTTATTATTAAGCAGTTTTATATGTTCAAATGAATGATTATGAAAATATCTCTCTATTTGTTCACATAAAAATTTGTTGCTTATATGAAAATTAGCTCTTTGTAAGTCACCCTCAAAAGCATTACAAGCATCAGGAAAGAATATTAATCCATTAGGGAATTGCTCCATAAATGTATTCATAGCCCGAATTAAATTCTCGAAGTTTTCTAAATATTCTTCTACCAATTCGGTTATTTCACATTTTTTCAAGCACTCATAATACTCAGCCCTACAAACTTCATCATTAATATTCCACTCTTTAGCTTTTTTCTTTGCCATTTAATGCTATTTCTTGCCATTTAAAAATACTCTGCTAACTGTAATGCTTTACCACTATCACTTTTTCCAATGTATTCTAAAAACATCTTTTCGGTTGAATGTCCGGTAGCCCCTATTAATAGTGAAGTAGGAATACGCCCATAATTATTAGTTGCAAAAGACCGCCTACCTATATGGCTGCTTACTAATTCCCATTTCTCAAAAGTCCCTGTTTTCTTCCGATTGGTTTCCGGGTCTTTTAGGCTTCCTTTTACTTTATTTGTAAGCCCTGCCAGTTTACATACTTCTTTTATATAGTCGTTATACTTTTGGTCTGAAATTGGGCGGGGAAAGTTGCCCTCTCGCTTTTTAAGAATTTTTATTACCTTTTTACTGAGTGGGACCGTCATAATCTTTCGGGTCTTTACCTGAGTAAATTCTATTAATGGTTTACTGTTCTCATATCTTATCATGTCTTTTGTAAACCGTAAAAAGTCTGACACACGTTGTCCCGTTTCACAGCTTACTAATAGCCAGTCCCTTGTATTTATTAAGTAGTCCGGTTCAATGTTGCAATCTTCAATTTTTTTTATTTCTTCTAAACTAAGAAAAACCTTATCTGTTTTTTCAAGTTTTGGGGCAATCGCATCTAATTGGAAATGGGTTTCAATTCCATTATTCCGTGCGTGGTAACAAAGAGTTTTAATAAATTTTACCGTTCTTGCTATGGTATTATGAGCGTAGTTTTCAGCAAGGCAATAGGCCTCAAATTGCAGTTTAAAGTCTGCGTTTATATCTTTGATGAAATATGTCCTATCGCATGATTTTTCAAAGCGTTCTACAAGATGCTTATATACATTATTCCTTTTATAGGTAGATGAACCTATTGCATTTTTTTTATGCTTGGTATAGTAATCAAAATAAGCTACTAACTTGGTGGGAATTGCCCCATCCTGTGTAGGTGGGTTAATGAAGTCCTTTAACCATTGGGAATTAATAGAATTATTACCTGCGCTCTTATTATAGTGGTTCAGTAATTCAGCTTTGAAATTAACAAGGTCATTATTCAGTCTTTTAAAATTTTCGTCTTTCAGGTTTTTGGGTTGGCCTTTGGTTGCACTCCAATCTATTGGGTTAACTGCAAATTTAGTTTTCGCTTTGGCATCTATTTTAGTACCTTCCCTAAGTCTTACATATATTCCGGCGGGGTTGTTTTTGCTTTGCAGATAAAAGTTTATTGTTGCCATGAAAATGGGTTTATTACCATTGCATTAGTCCGGCAATGGCTACACCACAAAGGTAACAATTAATCCATTCTTAGTCCATATTTAGTCCATCTATTTGCATTTATTTCAACTTATCTAAATAATACCAATACCCCACAAAAAGCCTAATTCTATTGAATCTACTAAGGGTTTATGTATTTATAAGGGATTTGACGGATAAAATAAATTGAACCATTGTAGTACCTTCATCCGCACAATCAATTGACAGTAATTATTAGCTAAATAATAGTTACTGTTTTTTTGTGAAAATTCGAAATTTATTCTACCTTTGTTTACCCAATCTCCCACACTATGAAAAAAATTGTTGCCGCCACACTGCTCGCTATCTCTGCCTGCCAAATCTCCGCACAAGTTATCTACTCCGATTCTCGCAAGGACTTTTTAGTAATGTTGCAAAAAAATAAAAATTTCAGGGCTCACATTGCCGCTGAAAATATAGCCTCACTGCAGACATTCGGATACAAGCATAATAGTACCGTCGGCTCTCTGATAGAGGAATCTAGATTTGATAAGAAGGGCAATAATACTGAATGGTTCATGTACAAGCATGGGAAAGTGAAAAAACACAATACTGCAACATTTGATGACAGTAATAGAGCAACTTCATTTACGCACTATACTGGATCCGGTAAATTGAAAGAGATGATTACAGCCACCTATGATAAAGCAGGGAATTTGATAGAACAGGATTGGTATAAGAAGGATCCGCAAACCATAAACAGAAAAACAATTAAAACATACGACAGCCAGAATAATATTACTGAATCTAAAGAATTTGATGGTAAAGGGAACTTAAAAAATCGTGTAGAGTATACTTATTACGATGACGGAAGCAAAAAACAAACCATTCAATATTCAGGCAAGGGAAAAGTACTCCAGCTTTGGAATTTTGACTGTAACCCTGTTGGAAAATTACAGGCTGAAAGACTTAAAGACACCAATAAGATCTGTATTCATTATGAAACAGACAAAGATGGTAACCCAATAAAAGTTAATGAGGAATACCAAGGCGGAACGGGCCTGTTCGGCAAAACTTACCGCTATATTACAAAGTATAACAAAAATAATAACCTGATAGATGCCGCCTGGTATAATTTAAATGGAAAGCTAATAAGCCATTGGAGCGAGTCTTACAATGCAGACGGAAAAATGACAGAATACACCATATATAAAGGTGGAGCCCAAGAAATACTCTACAAAAGTATATACACATACGATAATAGTGGCAACATGACAGAGTCGATTCTTTATAAAAAATCTCAGGTGAACTCCACCATGAAGTACGTTTATGCTTCAGCGCTTACTTCGCCGGGAAAATAAATCTGATACTATATTACTTAGCTTCGGTTAAGGTCATCACATTATCGTCGGGATGTTTATCAATCAATTTGAAGTATGGGTCAATACCTGCTTCGTAAGGCTTTTTAGCCACAACAATATCAAACTCCTGTTTGCTTTGGGTTATCTTTTCCTTTTTCATAAACATGGGAGTCATTGCTCCGTCTTTAGGTTGGCCAAATATTCCAATATCAATCCAATCATTTAAAGCCACGTCTTTTTCGTTGCCTGCACTATCATAAGACAACTTGTGACACTCCACTTCAATATGCACTTTGTAGCTACTGTCTGCCTGTTTCTTCCATTCGGCTTTAGTTGTTTTATTATTGAATACGATAATACTTTTGAACATATCATTGATTAGATACTTCATAGAATCGGGCACTGCAGAAGAAATATAGCTGAGAAACTGCAATGAATTTGTATATGGCGGATTTTGGAAACGCACATCGTGCACATACTGGTGCAATACACTATCTAGTTTATGTTCGCCTATATAGTCCTGCAAAGCATACATTATTACACTTCCTTTGCGGTAGTACACGTAGCTCTGGCCTTCTGTTCGGTATAACGGAAGCTCTTTTTCCTGTTCAAATGCGCGGCTTGAGAGATAGGAATTCATTTCATACTTCAAGAATTTTTTCATTTTGTCGGCACCATAACGTTGTTTCATCACCATTAGGGCAGAATACTGCGCCATTGTTTCAGCCATTATTACCGAACCCTGCATATTCGCCCCGATTACCTGGTGTGCCCACCATTGATGCCCCAATTCATGTGCTGTAACATAATAAGGGTAATCAATATCTTCAGGGTTATCATCTTTCACGTCGGCAATAAAACCAATATTCTCGGAAAAGGGAATGGTGTTAGCAAAGGATTCCGCAAACGCACCATAAGGAAATTCCATGATCTTAACTTCTTTAAATTGATAAGGCCCGAAGTTTGTAGTATAATAAGTCAGCCCGTCCTTTAAAGACCGCATCATCCTGTCCAGGTTATAGTCATCTCCATCATTATAGTATATCTTTAATGAAACATCATTCCAGTGATCCTCCTTTACTTTATAGCGGGCAGAAACAAAAGGAACAAAATATAGTATTTTACCGGCTGAGGTATAATGAAAATAATTTCGTCCTCCGTTTTGCCATTGTTTATCCATATTGCCCGATGTAAAAGCAATTTGATCGGCGCTGGTGCTTACAGTGGCATCATAGCGTATCCAGTCTGACTCCCCGGTAAGAATATTATTTCTCAGTGCGGCAGTGTCGCCCAGTTTAGGCATAGATTCTTTATAAGATAAACCGAATTTTTTCCGTTCCTGGTTATCGCCCAGTTCTCCGTTTGTTGAATAACCGATAGAGGGCAACACACCACTGTTTAGAAATGTTCCGTTATAAATAATATTACCGCCTCCGCCTGAGTTGGTGAAGCCCTTAGCTCCATAGTGGATGTGCATATTCATAACAACGGAATCATGCGGCATAAGCGGCCGGTTCAACACGTATATATTATAGCCTTGTATGCTATCGGCATACACTCTCTTAAAAGGAGTATTGAATATTACTTCATTCGTGTCAGCTAAGTTGTTGTATTGAACATGAATGGAATCTATGGGTTTATTGGTTTTATTTTCCAATACATAACTACATTTAAAATTAACAGCGCGTTCATAAGGATAAATATCCGCGTGTACTTCCACTGCTGTTATGCGGGGCTGGAGAATATGTTCGTATTTTTTATATTTCTTTTCATAGTTAACTTCTGCTTCCTCCTGCTTGTATTCTGATTTATACTGATGAAGTATGTTCGTATTATAAAAAATAAAACTGCCACTGCCAATAAATAATAGAAGAACGAGAAAAAAGGCCATCCGGGTACTGCCCTTAAATCGACCGGCAGCAGTTTTCAGCCTTGCCCTGAAATTCTCTTCCGTGCCCCGCACCCAAAATAGAGAAGACAGAATGATGAGCATACCGGCAAAACAAAACCAATAAAACTGAAACCACAGGAACCTTGGCCAGTAATGCCCAAATCCGTTCATCCCCGAATAGGGGATATCGTCCGGCTCGCCATATTTTAACATGTTGTGCTCTACCAGGGAATCGAGCAGGAGGCCCGAAAGAAGTATATAGGCAATCACTAAAAAATATCCCAGGTATTTCTGGTTTGCAAAAATCTGTATCACCAATGCGATTACCGTTATTAAAATAAATGTTAAAAGCTTAATAAAGAACAAGTATTCAATATATACTCCAAACTCGAACTTATAATAGCCATAGCAAATCTGAACGATGATACCACAAAGCATGTTAACAAACAGCAGCAGCGCTTCAACCCCTGCAAGGGCCATAAAGCGGGACGCAAATGTTACCCGGGTCGGCACCGGCAATGCATCGGAAATATTATTTATTTTCAGTTCCCTCTCTTTCCATATCAGTTCTCCCGAATAAAAAACGATGATAATAAGTGTAACAAAGCCTCCGGTAAATACTTTAGCAACTTCAGCAGTTACAGGATATATGGTAGTATCATATATCTTACCCATTTGAGTGGCTTCTACCGCCATCAATAAAATATTTATTGCAACCAAAATAAGGAAAAACGGGCTGCGCAATATATTCCTTATCTCCATGCGGGATATCTGAATGAATTGGGAAAATTGAGATGAAAGGGAAAAAACCTGTGTTGGCCGGATATTCGAAATTCCTATATCCTTAACTTTACTAAGGACGGTTACCTTTTTTCTTGTACCGCTATCCGAGCTGAATTGGTCAAACCTGAAACGCATAAACAAAACTACAAATAATACCAGCCCTATACCTAACCAGATCAACCGGTTAATCAGCAGCACACCCGACATCGGTATTTGCGAAGTGTTTTGTTGTGCCACGGTCAGGTATTCTGTCATATAATCAGATGCCCTTCCTCCCAAAGGATCGAGGAGTGCGGCAAAATATTTATTGCTGAGGTTACTTACTAAACTTTTCGCGATTCCGTTAAATACAAGAATTAAAATACTTACTACATACACTGAAAGAATGTTGCGTGTGAGCGCTGCCAGCATAAAAAATATGACACCCGTAAATATCAGATTAGGTATCACAAACATGATGTATGGCCTTATGTAATAGGAAAGATGGGATGGGCCGACATAAGAGGCATCTATAAACGGCATGACGCAACCCAGCGCATACCCTAAGGCTATGCCGCTTAGAACAAATGTCGCAATTACACAAGCTCCGGCAAAACGTCCGCCCAGATACCCGAATTTTGAAATGGGTTTTGTAAAAAATAATGAATGTGTGGCATATTCATAATCGCGATAAACACCATTACCTACTATTGCAGCAATAATTATAATACCCAAGTTAGAGAGTACCCTGGTGAACATCGAAATGTAATACGCGGAATTAACAAACACTTTTCCATCCATCAATATTTTAAATTGTGGCAAAAAATTTCCGGCCAGTATTGCCAAAAAAAACGCAAACGCAAAGAATAACCCAAAATAGATATAAGTGGCGGGTCGTTTAAGGTTGTACTTTATCTCAAACCAGAATATCTCAAAAAACATGATTATATATTTTTAATATGTTTGTTAATGGCAGTAAAGTAAACATCACGCAGGTCGGGCAGTACAGCCTCAAATCCATCTCCCGGGTTAGTAGGTGAGAAGACATGAATAATTGTTTTTCCGCCAAACAAACGGGAAAAAATCACATTATATTTTTCCCCGTAAGCGGCCAATTCATGTTTATCAATGGTCTTCTGCCAAATAGAACCTTTTATTTTATTTATCGCATTTTGAGGTTCGTCCACCAGTAACAAATTGCCTTTATATATAATTGCCATGTTTTTGCATAAATCGCTAACATCATCTACAATATGGGTAGAAAGGATCACCACTATATTTTCGCCTATTTCGCTTAACAGATTAAGAAACCGGTTGCGCTCGGCAGGGTCAAGTCCTGCTGTTGGCTCATCCACTATTATAAGTTTAG
>Ga0206990_1123_pt2 | contig 13462 bp, 14 predicted proteins | sample Alteio_BWMinCont_8_FD_153283 | JGI IMG/M metagenome (GOLD analysis project Ga0206990, IMG submission 153283) | Enriched cells from forest soil in Barre Woods Harvard Forest LTER site, Petersham, Massachusetts, United States -... | ecosystem: Environmental > Terrestrial > Soil > Temperate forest >... | reverse complement strand
CTTTATCAGGATGAAATATATATCTTTACGCCAAAGGGCGACCTAAAAATATTGCCGAAAGGCTCAACCGTTGTTGATTTTGCATTTGAAATTCACACACAGGTTGGTTTGCGAACAATAGGCGCAAAAGTCAATGGCAAGATCGTCCCCCTTCATACGAAACTTGTTTCCGGTAACCAGGTTGAAATTATAACATCTAAGAATCAGACTCCCAATCCTGACTGGGAGCAATTTGTGGTCACGCACAAAGCCCGTAACCTAATCCGAAAATACCTGAACGATGAACAAAGGTCGAAGGTCTTGGAAGGTAAAGATATGCTCCAAAAGCGATTGGCTAAAGCAAAATTGCATATCAATGACGATACCCTTTCGAGATTTGCCGGTTCGACAAGTTTCGGAAATATTGGCAAGCTTCATCTTGCAATTGCCGATTCAAAAGTTGAAGTAGATGAAATCTTTCAAAAACTTCAAAGCTGGCTGAAGCCAGGTGCTCAGGAAAAAAAGGACGAAATTACGATTCCGAAAGAAGCGCCATATTTGGATATTTCCCGGAAGCAGGCCGGGATTCTTATTCAAGGGAAGCACGACGATCTTCTCTATAGCTATGCTAAGTGTTGTACTCCGGTTCCGGGAGATGATGTGGTCGGAGTAATTACTATCGGTCATGGGGTTAAAATTCATCGGCGAAACTGTCATAATGTTTCCCAAATGCAGATGGATAGCCGTAAAGAACGATTGATAGATGTCGAGTGGCCGTCAACTGAAGAAAATGCCGATTATCTTGTAGGAATTCGAATTTATGGGGAAGATCGTCCCGGAATGATCTCCGATCTCACGCACGTGATATCAAGTTATAATAATACTAATATCAGGTCTTTTAGTATTGATACAACTGATCAGATGTTCGACGGAAAAATGACCGTTTATGTAAAAAATACTTACCATTTAAGCCGTCTGCTTGAAAAACTTCGCCATGTACGCGGTGTAACATCCTCCGAACGCTACGAAGAATAATGCATACTACTTCCAGGGTGCTGGCGATTGATTACGGTACAAAACGCATTGGGCTTGCAATAAGCGATGAATTGCGTATGCTTGCCCGGCCGATCGGCTTTCTCGAAAATACCAATCGCTTACAGAAGGAAATTCTTGCCCTTATTCAAAAAGAACAAGTCGGCTGTGTAATAGTTGGCTTGCCAAAAACGCTTGCGGGCAATGATAGCCTGTTCACCACGCACGTACGTGCTTTTGCCGATACACTTTTTACGAAACTTGATGCGAAAAATATCGAGCACTATTTTCATGACGAACGACTGACCTCCGTTATGGCGCAGACAAACATAGCCGAGCAGGGATGGTCAAAATCCAAACGTGAAGAAAAGTACCGCCATGACGAAGAAGCAGCGAGAATTATTCTTCAGGAATTTCTTGATGGCAAGTATAAATCTTCCGGGAAATAAAAAGGGGATTGCCACGAGCCCCCTACACTTGCGGATAAAGCAATAGCTAACACTTAAGAGTTTGCCTGACTATCGGTCTTGGTTTCTTTTGAATATTTTTCGCCTATCTCTTTCGTGCGCTCTAGGACACTGTCGAAAAGATCTTTCAGTTTTCCGGAGGATGTCATTGAATGTTCTTCTTCTTGTTCAGTGGATTTCTTGTTTTCGGGAGTCGTTTTTCGTTTTTTACGGGGTGCCTTCCTGTCCGCCTTGGTATTACGCATTATGATCTCTCTGACTGGAGCAAAAATGGCTCGCTGCACAACGAATATCATTCAAATCAATGTTCCAACAAAAGATTGTAAGTTTACCACATCTCTTTACGTATTTAAGATGTATACTTCTCATTCTAAGGTCGATTCAAAAAACTTTAGTGGTTTGATAACCTCTGATTTTGTGCTGTGACAATCCGAGTTTAACCCATATTCAACGCATACTTAGCGGTTTCCTCCGTATATTCGTGCCACAGAATTCATACACATAAACAGGCACTATGGAATTACTATTTGAGGGCGATCATGCGGGACATCCGTATGAGCATGGGACAATATTTTGTGTCGGCAGAAATTATGTCGAGCATATTCAGGAACTTGGCAATGACGTGCCAAAAGATCCTATCGTTTTTGTAAAACCGGATTGTGCATTGCGTCATGGCTCATATAACATTGCGGAATATCCGCCACAGACGGAGGCATTGGAATTCGAAGGAGAACTTGTTCTTTTATTGCGCGGCGGAGGGAGGAATATTCCTGCTTTTGGCACAGCGGATATTATTGCAGGTTATGGCATTGGGCTTGATCTGACGATGCGTGATAAGCAAAATGAATTTAAGAGCAAAGGATTGCCGTGGACGCTTTCAAAAGGTTTCGATGGCTCGGCTCAGGTAAGCCATTTTATTCCATTTGAAACGGCCCCGCCATTCGAAGAGCTTGCTTTTTCATTGTTTATTAACGGCGAACTTCGACAGCGTGCAACGACGAATCAGATGATTTTTTCACCGGAAATGATGGTAAGCTTTCTTTCACGGACATGTTCGCTCAAAGCAGGGGACCTGCTTTTTACAGGAACGCCGAAGGGTACCGGTCCGTTGGCGATCGGAGATAAAGTTGTCATGCAATTGCATACGCAGAATCCCGCGGACATATTACTTGATTTTCATGTAGAAGTGATCGAATGGCGATGAATTGGAAAAGACAAGGATGAAAATAATGGATGAATGGGAAATTTACATTCGTTAGAAATAATAGTACTGGCTGCCGCTGCCTTTTATTTTTTAGGGTTGGCTGCATTTCTGCCTGGTCTCGGAAGGGGTTTGCGGCGCAAAAATGATTTCCCTTTTCTTGATCCGCCGAAATGTACAATACTTATTTGCGCCCGCAACGAAGAAGAAAATATCGGCGCATGTCTGAACTCGTTAAGTAACATACTCTATCCTCGCGAATTCTTAGAAATTCTTGTTGTCGATGATTCCTCCACCGATTCGACCCCTCAGATTATTCAATCGTGGAAAAATACGTTACCTCATCTCCGGATGATTAATACGCGAGATCTTGAAAAGCATAAATTTGAAGGAAAAGTAAGCGCTCTAATCCATGGAATGGATGCAGCGCAAGGGGAGTTTGTGCTGATTACCGATGCCGATTGTACGGTAAGTCCGAATTGGGTTCACGAACATGTTCGGTGGTATCGGTCCGATACCGGAATGGTATCGAGTATTACGGTGCTTGATTCGATGAAGCCGTTCGAAGCTGCTCAGTCACTTGAAATGGTAGAGCTGTTAGGACTTTCGATGTCCGCAATTAATTACCATATTCCCGTATCTGTTATCGGGAATAATCTCTCAATAAGGAAAAAGACATACGACGAGATCGGCGGATATCGGAACATACCGTTCAGTGTAACGGAAGATGTCGCACTTTTTCAAACGGTTTGGGATACGGGAAAATGGAAAGTACGTTTTAAGGCAAATAGTGATTTGCTTGTTAAAAGCCGACCGCCGGAAAGTTTTAGTATGTGGTGGCGGCAGAAGCACCGATGGGTTATTGGCGGAAAATCCATCAAGATCATGGGGGCGATGATATTGGTTCTTGGCTTTATCGGAGCGTTTGTCCTTATAGCCACGCCGTTTGTCTTGCCGCTGAAATTTGCTTTCCTTGCTATTGCAATAAAATTTCTGGGCGACTTGCTGATAATCTTTCCGGCACTAATGCGGATGAAGCAGATGAAATTAGTGTTCTTCTTTCTTACTTATCAACTATATCTTGTTTTCTTTCTTCTTTGCTTTCCCATTCTTTTTTTTCAGAAGGACGTTCGGTGGAAAGGGAGGGTGTATCACACATGAAAAAATATTGTATTGTTGTATTTCTCTTACTGCTCACTGCATCATTTGCCAACGCACAGGATGAGATCGTTTATTCCTGGAAAGATCATTGGATACCCATATGGGAAGAATTACGAGGTTCTTTTTTAGAACCTAACCGGTTTGCGACGGCATTTGATTTTAAGCCGCAATGGTATAGGCTCGAAGCAGGCTACGGTGGCGAGTTTCTAAAGATATCTACTGTTGCAATCGGCGCCGAAGGTCTTATCTGGAGCGGGTTGGAAGCCTTTAAGGATTTTCGCTTTCCGGTTGAGACTGCCGATTATTTTTTCGGAGTATACAGTATTTTTCCACTGCCACTCTGGGGAGGAAATCTTGACCCCTGGCGGATGCGATTTCGCCTCAGCCATATTTCGTCTCATCTGGTCGACGGCGCGCCATCGATCGCCGGAGGTTCAAGCAGTCAGTTCAGCCGTGAGTTCGTTTCGCTCGAAACGCTTTTTGATGAAACGGAGAAGAATCACTTCCGGCTATCGTTAGGGATAAAGTATGTTTTTCATCAAATCATGGATATTGAACAACGACTTCAATTTCCGGCAGTCCTTGATCTCGTTCCGTATGATAAAGACGGTAACCAACTTTTTGCAACGATTAGCACTGCAGCAGGCCCTACTCTTGCCGAATATAGCGCTGGAATAACGTTTCGCCGCACACTGGAATCAAAAAATACAGCTGATCTTTATGCCGAGTACCACGCAGGCAGGTCGCGTTACGGAGTTTACAGCGCTTCCCAGCAGGATGGCTTCGAAGTTGGAATCCGTCTCGGCGCGAAGAAAGAGTTGGAAAAATAACATTGACTTCTGGGCCGATAATATTGTTGTTTTCCAATAAAACAAACATTGCTTGACGCCAACACTTGAACGCCTAATAGGGAAGCAGCGAATATGGCTGCACGTTTCTCTTTTTCTTCTGACGCTATATACGACGACTCAAGCCGGGGTTGCCTGGCTTGGAAAAGATCCTTCAGATCTGGAAAATTTCCAGTATGGACTGGAATACTCACTTCTGCTCTTGCTTTTTATTTCCGCCCACGAATTCGGTCATTTTATTACTGCTCGGATTCATGGAGTTGACGCGACTCTTCCGTATTATATTCCTTTTCCCGGGTCTATGATCAGCGCAGTCAATTTCGGAACGTTCGGAGCAGTAATACGCACCCGGCAACGAATACCGAGCCGTTCGATCATTTTCGATATTGGCGTGGCAGGCCCTATTGCAGGATTTGTTATGTGCATCATTATTCTTGCCATCGGTTTTGCGACGTTACCGGGAATCGAGTATTTGCAGGGCATTCATCCGGGGTATCCCGATGTGCATGGTCTCCCGGGAAGCGAACTTGTGTTTGGAAAAACTTTACTTTATTGCTTTATGGAGAAAGTTTTTGCAAATCCACATGGATATATTCCACCGATGTCAGAGATATACCACTATCCGATGCTATGCGCAGGCTGGTTCGGATTATTTGTGACGGCGCTGAATCTGCTGCCGGTCGGTCAGCTTGATGGAGGACATTTAATGTATGGATTATTTTCTAAGAGCATTCATCGCCTGATCGGAATTGCGACAGTATGTTTTCTTGCAGTTCTTTCCGTGCCGGAATTGATCTTGCAGCTTGCCGGTAATTCGCTTCCGAATTCGCTCTCATGGCTTGAAAAGATCGCCGTGCCGGGCGGATCATCATGGATATTCTGGTGCATCATGATCGTTTTTATTATCAAGTTTCGTCATCCAGCTGCGGTCGATGAATCGCCGATGGATGTGAAACGAAAAATTATAGGTATTCTTACTATCTTCATTTTTATTTTATCTTTTACTCCGTCTCCTATTGTTTTGGAATAAAATAAGATCAAGGCTGCCGGAAACAATATTGCTCGGCGCAGTCCTATTTCTTCAATTCTTCCGACTGGGAATCGGGGAGTTTCAGCCTTGGGATGAATCTCTTTATCTTGTCCGGGCTGAAGCGATCCGGACATTCGGTTGCTGGCTCGATCAAACAACGTATGCTATCGGCGGCTTATATTCTTCGATGCATCCGCCGCTCGCGATCTGGCTGATGACACTCGTGCGAATTGCGTTTGGGACTACTACGGTTGTTTCGCGTTCAGTTTCAGCTGTGGCTGCTGTAGTAGCAATATTTTTCTTTTATAAACTTGCATCCAGATTGTTCTCCCGTTGGACTGCACTTTTTTCTTCGCTCGCCCTTGGTACGGCACAAAACTTTATCTGGTATTCTCATCATGCTCAGCTTGACGTTCCGATGTTTGCTTGTATTATGGCAACCGTATACTTCGCGGTGAGAACGTTTGAAGAAAACAAGAGTAAATATGCCATTGTCGCAGGATTATTGTTTGCTTGTGCATTATTATCCAAAGCGGTACAAGGACTTTATTTGATTCCATTTCTTTTTTCTTTACCGTATATATATAAGGGGCATAAACAATACGTTCATTTGGTAATTATTTTGTGCGTTGCACTCATCATCGCCTTGCCATGGTACGTGTTTATGTTTACTCTACATCCTGAAATCGGCAGGGAATATGCGGCACTTGTCGGATCGATCAAGGACGGAACGTATGCCGGGACTTCCGGAAATGCGTTGTCGAATCGTTGGTGGTTTTATTTGAATCAGTCGATCATTAACTTCCCGGTTATCATTCTTGGTTTAGTGACAATTTCTTCGCTCATTCGAAAATGGATGCGAAGAGATACGATCTATTCAAGGATGTCGCTGGTCACTTCATCCTGGTTTTGTGCAATGCTCATTTTCTTGTCCAGTTTTGCAACGCGAATGCCTCATTTTTATTTATTTCTGCTTTTGCCTACATCATTGCTTATTGCTTTTTTCATAGAGGAGTTTTTACAATTACCGGTGAAACGGCAAAGGGTAGGTATTGCCGTTCTACTTTTGTTCATAGCCGTTGGGTGGAGCGGAAGCGAATTAGTACGAAGGGGAGTTCGAGAGCATGTCATTCCTGATCTGCATTCAATCTATCTCTTTTTGGCCATTTTGTTTATTAGTTTAATGATCCTCTCCTGGTTTTTGTTTAAACAGTTCCATCTGTCCTCCACTGTTATTGTATTGTTTACGTTATCATGTTTCTACATATCGGTTGATTATTACCGGTGGGAGATGCGAGAGAGAGGTACGTATTTCGATGGCGCAACTGAAACAGCCGGTATACTCCTTCATACTCCTGAGATACATTCATTAATTGCCTATCAGGATGGATCCGCTCATGAATCTTATCTTCCACAATTAAATTATTATACCAATGGTTGGCTTCTCGGATGGGATAGCTCTAAAACAGGGATGACAAAAACATGGGCGGAACTTGACTCCTTAATGCGAATAAATCAAATATATACACCGGACGCTTCGGTCATCTATGTTTCCTGGGATGCATTTTATTCACCAAAACCGGAAGAAAGAGAGTTGCTAACAAGAATCAATAATGGACTAAATGCACGGTACGAGAAATCTATTCACACCAAAAAATATCAATTGTATTGGCAACCTGTTAAGAATTAACTATCGTAACTCCGGTAAATTGACCTTTTTCAATCTCCGTAAGACAAATTCGCATTCCCTCAATAGCATGGGATAGGGATATGGAAGAAATGAGTTCGCCATGTTTGGGTAAAAGTATATATGCGGGAACAGCGTATGGCAGCCACTCTCCCGTTTCGGGATAGAAACCGAGGATAGGCTTTATTTCAGCGCTTGCAAGGTGAGCTATTCCAGTATCGGGAGTTACTACAAATGAACTGTTACGGATGAGTGTCAGAAGATTCTGTACATCGTTAGTTGGGAAATAGTGACTTCGAATAAGGTTTGCATTTAATACTGCATTTTCGACATGTTTCTGGTTTGATGGCAGTGAAATGAACATCACCGAAAAATTACTCGATGAACTTTCAATATATTGTGCAAGAGCGATATTATTTTCCAACCCCCATTTTCGAACGTCAGGTGCATCTATATTGATGACAATATATTTCGAACATTTATCGCGAATAAGCATTTCTTCAATTTCCCTTTTTGTATCTTCCTCCGTTTTTGGGTCTATCTTTACCGATGGTCGCTCGATGTTCTGCTTTGGGAGGTCAATAACAGAGGAAAGGAGATACTGTAATTGTTCGGTCATCGGCATTTCATGTTGTGGTTTTGGCAATGGGATGAGTGTAGAAAAAAGGGCTTGATGTCCTTGCGTATTTGGAGTTCCAATTGTTACATTAAATCCATTAGTTGTAGAAAGTCTGCTTATGATACCTCCTCGCGTTTTTTGATTAAATTTGCACATCACGACAAGGTCCCAATTATCCTGACGCGTTTTGGCCGTGATGCGAAGGAAGTCTTTTAATGAATCTGCCGAATAATCATAAATAATATCGATATCGTTATCAGCTCCTATTATCCCAATATTTTTACTACTGCCGGCAACGCCGATTTTTATTGACGGCTTCAAACGTTTCAGAATGCGCCATAACGGAGTTGTTACGACCATGTCTCCGAAGGCATCATACCGAATAAAAAGCACGCTGGAAATTTCGTCAAGTGTAAGTTTGCGGTGGAGGGAATGGACACGAAGAATTTTACCTACAATGCGGAGGAAGAGAAATTTATTGAGTTGCTCGACTCGCGTAATAATACGTTTATGAATCGGGAGTCCGTTTTTATAGACACGCTTCGGACGGTACATATAGCTGCTTTTAGCAGCGCTGTCTTGCAAGGGTTCTTCCATCTCTAATCGACCGATACCAATCCTTCTACCCCGGCGCGCATTTGAATCGTATAAAGCCGGTGATACACTCCGTTTTCGATGCCGAGTAATTCTTCATGTGTTCCGATCTCGACAATGTTTCCTTTATCGAAGACGGCAATACGATCGGCCTTTTGAATTGTCGAGAGCCTATGCGCTATCACAACAGCCGTGCGCTGTTTGAGTAATCTGTCAATAGCTTCCTGAACAAGCATCTCATTTTCCGTGTCAAGCGCGCTTGTTGCTTCGTCAAAAATGAGAATTGGCGGATTTTTCAGAAGAGCCCGGGCAATTGCGATACGTTGACGTTGGCCGCCGGAAAGTCTAACGCCACGATCTCCGGTGACTGTTTCATATTTTTTTGGCATTGCCATGATAAAGTCGTGTGCGTTTGCAGCCCGCGCTGCTTCTTCAATCATATCCGGCGTTGCATTACGGTTACCATAGGCAATGTTATTGTAGATTGTATCGTGAAAGAGAACGGTATCCTGCGTAACGATACCAAATAACTTTCTAAGGCTGACAAGATCATAATCCTTAATATTATAATTGCCAAGAACGATGTTCCCGTCTGTTGGGTCGTAAAACCTTGCCAGAAGATCGACAAAAGTAGTTTTCCCGGCTCCTGATGGACCCACTAATGCAAGTACTTCATTCGGTTGAATTTCGATGGATATATTATTAAGCGCTACATCGGAAGAATTTTTATACTGAAAACTTACATTCCCAAATCGGATTGAAGATACTATGCTTGACGGAGCTTCCAGAATCCCAGGCATGACCGACGGCAACGCATCTAACACAGAGAAAACATTATCAGCGGCCGCTGATCCTTCGTGCAATTTTCCGACTACTTCACTGATATTCCGAACCGGCTGCATAAGCTGAATCAGAACGATAAGAAAAATAAATACTTCATTTCCCTGCATTCGGCTGGCGAACACTTCATGTCCTCCGAACCAGAGAATGCCGATAAAACCTATAATGGCAAGGGTTTCATTCAGCGGGCTTATTGTTTGCCGTATTCTCGTCAACCGTCTGGAAAACGTAAAGTGCTTCTTCGTTTCTTCTTTGAAACGAGCAACTTCATATTGCTCCATGCCAAAGGACTTAACGACCTTAACTCCGGTAATCATTTCCTGTGCAACACTCATAAATCCGCCGATATTCTCCTGCACCTTCCGGGCATATCTTTTGATCGTTTTGCCTAAGAAATTAATCAAAAGTAAACTTAAGATTGCAATGGCAATTCCAATGAAGGCAAGATTACTATTAATAAGAAATAGAACGTAGACGAATCCAATCACCTGAAGTGGTTCACGAATGAGAGTTGAAATACTCGAGGTGAGAGTGCCATTTGTCACTCCGACATCATCGGTTACACGTTGTAATAACTGGCCGGTGCGCCGGTCGTAATAATAATCAAGAGACAGTAGGGCAAGCTTTTCAAAAACCAGATCGCGTATTGTTTTTGACATCCCTCCTTCGACAAGAGACATAAAGTAATTTGCAAAATACTGGAAAATATTTTTCAGGGCATAGATGACAAAAATAAAAATACATACCCGGAGCAACGCTTCTTCTCTTGTCCCGTGAAGAAAATAGTTCTTGAAGGAATCTATAAGCTCCTGCCGCATCTGTCCGATTCCGTTTGCAGTTTGAGGAGCCGAAATTGTATTTTCAATCCCAAGCAGGACCTGCATTGCAGGGAGTAAAGAAAAAGTAACAATGACGGTAAAAAAAGCAGTAAAAATATTCAGAAGAACGGCAACAGCAAATGTCAGCCAAAATGGTTTCGAATAAGGAAGTAATCTTTTATAGTTGGAAAATATCATTTATACGGTTGTGGCCTCCAAAACTTTTGGTTTTACTTTCTCAAGAAGTTTCTCAAAGTGTTTTACCACCGTTTTAGAATCAAGTGATTTTACGTTAACTTCGTGAATAAGTTCGTATGAAACATCAATCGGCGTCCAATAATGCAACGTCGGTGGAAAAGGATTGGTCATAACAACCACAGGGATATGATAAGCAGAACATACATGCACAGCCGATGTATCAGGTGTGATAACAAATTCACACGTTTTGAGCGCTGCGGCGTATTCTGAGAAAGTTTTACTAATCGGTGTAAGTGTAATACGTGAATTATTAGCTTTGCCGGCGATCGTTTGTCCCGTTGCTCTATCTTTCGGATCACAGAAAATCATTACTTCCGAGGCATAATTTCTTGTGATAATTTCAGAAGCAATTTCTGTATTTACTTCAGGAGTTAATTGCCTATCCAAGACTCCAGCAGAAATTACTAGTCCGACTCGGCCGTGAATTTTTTCTATAGGAATATCCTTCAATACTGCCCGTAAAGGAATGCTTTCAGGATCGATCCCAAACGGACGTGCAAGTTCTAAGAGCCTTCGCGTAATATGAAATTGTGCCCGGTCGAGGAGAGGGACTATAATACTATATGCTGAGGCGTTCTCTTTCTCGATACCGATTGAATATCGTGCGGATATCGCGGCACTGAGAATTGAAGATGTCGACGAGGGATTATCCATAAGATCTACTAATACATCTATTGTCCGTTTTCGAAGTTTCCAAAGCATCGATAGATCGGAAAAAAAATTCTTCCTATAAATAATTATCTCGCAAGGAATCGGAAGCAGGTCGGCGATCCCTTTATTTTTCTCTCCAAGCAGCATAATACAATGAGCTGCCGGAAATTTTTTATGGATCGCAACTAGGAGGGGAGTCGAAATTATTGCATCCCCGAGTTTATCCTGGCGGAGAAAAAGAATTGTAGGATTTTCCGGAAGTTGCAGAGCTTCGGAGAGCTGATTGATAGGGGGACGGGAGCGAAATTGCAATGAGAAAATAAATGCTCGTCGTATGGCAAGCTCTATTTTCTTCCCGAATTTTTTGAGTTTCGATTCGCTCACTGCTGCCACTATAAATGGAAAAAGTCGTTCGCCAAGGCGAACGACTTTCCCGTTAAGCCATAAATGGCTTAACGAACGGTCTGATTCTTAAAGGCGGAAAAACCTTTTTTATCCAGCGTACGAAATGCTCTGGCCGTCGCTTTGATCGTGATAAATTTATTGTTATCCGGATCCCAAATGCGCTTTGTTTGCAAGTTTGGTATAAAGCGCGTCTTCGAGCGGTTAACGGCATGCGAGACATGATTGCCTGCATGGGGTTTGACTCCGGTAAGTTCACATACTCTCGCCATGGTTGTATCTTTCTGTTAAAATTATTTTAATCCGCCTGCCACAAATGGAAGCAGGGCTAAGTGACGTGCGTGTTTGATCGAATTCTCGATCTTTCGCTGGTATTTTGTACTGACTCCTGTGATCCGGTTTGGCAAAATCTTGCCTCGGTCATTCAAAAAACGCTCTAAGATACGAATATCTCGATAATCGACGTACGTGATATTACGTAATTTGAGGGGATCTACCTTCTTCTTGTTCGGATCGCGTTTCGGGCGCTGATTATTCGTCCCAAATTGTCCCGGACGCTGATTCGCGTCCCTTCCTTGCGGAGCAGATTTCTTTTTTGCCGGCATTATAAAAAATAAAAGGTGTAATAATTAAATAATAATTGAATCTCCGCCACCTTCAGGCTCAGCCAGGCGGGCGATACGATCTTCGAAGAAATAATCTCTTCCTTTTTTCGAAATACCAATGAAGCGAACCGGCGTAAGTTTCGCCTTCTTACCAAGTTGAGGCACGAACTCTACGCGCTCGACCACCTGCTTCTTTAATTTATCTCCGAATGTCTGTTGTTTAGCCATAAAACGCTGTAAAAAATTTACTCTTAGAAAAGCCAGTCACTAACAGGATTTGCCCCTAGGAAGTTCAAAAAATGTAATTTTGACTCGTGTCATTCGACGGAGCAGATGAGGAATACCGTGACAATGCTTGGAAGTTGCTCCCTCCAATCTCCCAGGGATGACATTGTAAAGAGTTTGGGAAGCCCCTGTAACTAATTAAGAATAAATATCATAACATTCCGCTCACGAGAAAGAACAGCTTTTATTTAATAGCGATAAAGCGCGTTTTTAGGACGTCGGAAATTCCGTATGATGTACGAATAATTCCGGGCGTATACGATATAGTATTTACAAAAGTCGGATCAAGAACTTCAAGAGTAACCTTCGCCGTGCCATTATCGGCAAAATCGAGCTGCTGCGCCGCTCCGTGTGAAACATCGATGATGCGATTCTTTACGAACGGACCGCGATCAGTGATCTCGACTATACAGGATTTATTATTGGCAGTATTCGTCACTTTTACAAGTGTGCCGAAGGGAAGCGTACGATGAGCTGCCATCATCGCGTCCTGATCGAAACGTTTACCGGATGCAGTCTTACGATTGTGAAAACCATGTCCATACCATGAGGCAGTGCCCGTCATAGATATGTTCGGATCGTCGGAATGCTTAAAAGTTTTGTAATGGTGACGGTGGCGAGGCGCAGATTTGGATTTTGTTGCCTGGTCTTTCGTTACGGTTTTCGCAATAGCTGTAGCACCAATGGAAATAAGCCCACTCAGCCAAAAGAAAATAGTAGCAAGGGCGATACGGAGAAAGGTCTGCACGCGATGGCGCACGAGTTCCTCGGCGGTAATAACCTCTTTGGGAAAATCGCGTAGAGCAACCTTAACAGACTCCCGTGAAATACTCAATATCTTTTCTTTCTGAATCAATTATATTGGTTTACGTGATTTGACCAAAGAAAGTTTCATTTTTTATCCACAAACTATACACAAAATTATGTAAGGTATGATTTATTTTGCCTATCTTGGATTAGATTGTTTAATTTATTTATATTTTTT
>Ga0206990_1125_pt1 | contig 13554 bp, 11 predicted proteins | sample Alteio_BWMinCont_8_FD_153283 | JGI IMG/M metagenome (GOLD analysis project Ga0206990, IMG submission 153283) | Enriched cells from forest soil in Barre Woods Harvard Forest LTER site, Petersham, Massachusetts, United States -... | ecosystem: Environmental > Terrestrial > Soil > Temperate forest >... | reverse complement strand
GTGTTTTTCCGATAAACATATCGAGCGTACTCGTATCTTGAGCACGATAGCCGTAACGTACGCCATTGAAGCGAGCAAGATTTGAAGCTGCTTCTGCTCGACTGATCATGAAATATGCAGCGGCACCATAATCACACGTCGGAACTGTTACTTCCTTAATGGTTGCGCCTTGTTTTTCAAATAGAGCTATTCCTTCATGTATTGCTTTTTGTACTGCAGTATCTACTCCTTGTGCAAAGAGCATATTGTGTACAACGCCAATACGTAATTTTTTTGGCAGATGAGGAGTAAGATTTTTTGTATAATCTTTTGCAGGATGTGGTAATGATGTACTGTCTTTTGCATCATGACCTGCCAGGATCGAGAGTACAAGGGCAGTGTCATACGCTGATCGTGCAAATATGCCGATCTGGTCAAGCGAAGAGGCGTAAGCGATTAATCCATACCGTGAAATTAAACCATAGGTTGGTTTAAGGCCAACAATACCACAGAATGCAGCAGGTTGACGTACCGAGCCACCCGTTTCCGAACCGAGTGCCCAAGGCACAAGTCCTGCAGCAACCGCCGCAGCAGATCCGCCACTTGATCCACCAGGTACCCGACTGAGATCCCACGGATTGTATGCGGGGAAAAATGCTGATGTTTCAGTTGAGCTTCCCATGGCAAATTCATCCATATTGGCTCGCCCTATGAGTGGTGCGCCTGCATGTTTTAATTTTGTAATTACCGTTGCATCGTAGGGTGCCCGATAGGTTTCAAGCATGCGCGAACCGCAGGTGGCATACTTACCCTGTTGGCAGATATTGTCCTTAATAAGTCCCGGAATACCTTGTAATATGCCATGAGTGATGGAAAGAGTATCGACATCGAAGACCTCCAATGCAGCACCCAGTGCTTTGTTGTGTGTGGTCATTCGTTGATGATAAAGTTGTACCACCTCATGTGGTGCAACTGCACCTGAGGATATTTTTTGTTGCCATGCTTGTATCGTATTCCATGCGTTCATACAGATCCTTTTACCGTTAGAGGAACAATAAAGTAGTTATTTTCGGTAGAGGTACAGGCGCGAAGCATTGAAGGTTCGATAGACTGAACAATTTGATCAGGACGACTATATGGGGTAGCTACCGAAGGAGTGATCCGTTTTCCTAACGTACCAGCGATATCTGCTAATCCAGCGGCGTACGCGATAACTGCTTCAAGATCATGAGTGATCGTAATAATTTCTTGTTCAAATAAATACAAGGCAGCAATATGTGCCGTTTTTCGTACTTCTTGGAGGGTAATATGATTCATACAGTTCCATTTTTTGCGTGATTGCGAGTGAGCTTGAACCAATAAAAGGTGCTCATAATGCCATTTCCTATATAAAATGAGCCATAAATAAGTATAAATTTTAGCAAAATAGCATCACTGTTCCAACAGTGAATTGCGTAAGATAACGGAATTACGAAAGTTCCCAGGATGATAATGCGCGTCCACATGACGAGGTTAACGTACGAGGCGCCACGCATTGCTCCTGCAAGAATGATTTGTACGACATCACAAAGAACAAAAATGCTTAAAATGGGAAGTGCCGGTTTTGCCAAGTAGCGAAATATGTTTTGTGGATCAAAGTAGCTTAAAAAGTGATCACTCCACAGGCAAAATATGAGTAAGAGTGACGAGACCGCTAAGGCTGCTAAAAAGAATACGCGCTTGATGGTGACCAAAATGGATGACCAGGATGCATGTACTCGTGCGTTACTTACTAAAAAAGTAACGACTTGTGCAAGAGCAATAGCCGGTATAAAGGCGATTTGTTCAAGGTCTCGAATGGCACTAAAGCTACTGAGTGCGTTGATCCCTAAAGGAGCAAGCATGAGGACAAGCCATATTTTTGCAGAGGCAAGCACTGCTTTATCAATCATAACGGGTATGCTTAAGGTACATAACGTATACATGAGGCGGTAATCGATACGTTCCCACGTAAATAACTGGTATTTTTTTACATAGGGTGAATGGCGTAATGAGATGCATGCATAGATGAGCATGGCTGCATATTGAATAATATACGCAAGGGCTGACCCTCGAAGATGGAGTGCCGGGATGCCAAAGTGGCCAAAAATAAGTACATAATCGCTGATAATAAAGGCGCTCGTACCTACGACAAATAATCGCATGGGTAAGGTGGTGTTCTTTATGCCACGCATACAGCCAACGATACTAGATACGACAAACATGAGGGCTATGCCTATCGCACGTAGTTTGAGGTAAGGGGTTCCTGCAGCGACAATCTCTGCGGACATGCCTGAGGAATGGTATATGGTATAGGCGCCAGCGTACAAAATAGCGCTTATGCAGGCTCCAATACCTATGGAGAGGAGTACGGCATGACGCATTACCCGTCCTACATGCAGATGATCTTGATCGCCATTATACCTACCGCATAGAATGACAGTTCCCACACCGACCCCTTCTGCTGCTTTGGCGATAAGTTGCATAAGAGTACTGGTGACTCCGACCGTGGCATAGAAGGTTACTTTATGTAATTTTGCGATAAAGCGGGCATCAACGACAGCACTCATCAGGATGGTAGCAGTAACAATTTCAGGAAGTGCATACGAGAGAATATTTTTGTAACTTTCACTGCGCGAATTTTTTTGTATCATGTTGGTGTATAGGCAAAAAATATAAGTTTTCTCTCGATACTGTTACAGAAATAGGTATGTACCTTATGTATAAAATGGGTGATACGTGGGGTATGTGGCTGCCATTGTTTTGAGGCCCAATATACCATCTTTGAACTTTTATAAGGACTTGAAGGAAGGTAGATTCGTATAAGTTCTTCAGGTTGTAATGAAGCTCGTGAGAGAAAAAGGTCGATTGGCTGGGGGGTATATTTGGTAGACTCTCGTAAAAACGTGCGCCAATCCTGTGTATAAAAAGATACGTGCGTAAGATTGAGCTGTGTTGCGAGTATTGTGAGGAACTCGACTTTCTTTTTATTTACCTCTATGAGTGTTACCTGAAGGTGGGGGAATGCAATTTTTAATGCAATGCCAGGAAATCCTCCGCCAGTCCCTATGTCACATATTGAATTGACGGTAAAGATATCGATGGCGCGGGATAATTCTAATGAGTCTTCAAAATGGCGAGAAATGATAGCATCTTGTGCCGTAACGGTGGTAACATTATGATCTTTATTATAGGTAATAAGTGCCTGCGCATATGCACGAAACTGCTCTTCTTGGGTTTGGTTAAGGCTAAAGGTGTCGATAAATTGTTTCCAAGGTTCTGTATGGTGCATAAAATGGTAAACATAAGAATAATTGCCTCAAAAATACCTTAATACTGCAGGGCAGGCAAGCTATTTTCTATGTCTATACCTAGTATTTGGTCTTTAATGCATGATAGGGTGGTTTTAAATCAAGGTACGAGGTTTTCCAATGTGTCGAATGTTCCTTTTGAGCCTAGGTGCTCTTTTCTATGGGAGCAGTATACATGGCTCACCAGTTATTACTTTTTGTGTTCGTCCCTACACCGAGCTTGTCCGTATCGTTACAATTAACGATTTGCAAGATATTATAAGTCTTCCTGGAGGCATAGAAAGGACCCACTTTGCGTATCAATCGCATACTCCTGCAATACAAGGAGTATATGCTACCTATGCTGGACAAATTGCATTCTCCGATTGTACCGGGAGAATAACCTTCAATTTAAAGTATTCAAAAAAAGAGATTACATTAGTGGTAACCGATCATATCTACCCACTCAGAATGTCTGGTCTTACGGTACAAAAATTTGTCATAGATGATGCTGATGAGGTACGGTACTATAAATATGCGCGGGTGGTTAATGAAGCGTTACAAAAGCCAGTATGGCGAGTAACACGTCTTCCGGTGCCGAAATCGTTGCAAATCCCGCTTGACGGTATTGTTGTTTTTGCTCGCCCTGAGGATATTTTCATTGTAGAGGGTGACTATGTTGCAGAGTCGGGAGCGAACTATGTACTTCCTGATATGTATGTAATCTCAGAACAGTCGATGGCTGAACATACGATGCGTATCCTTACGGTAAATTATCTTATGGAGCCGATAAAGAAAAAAATACAGCGAGATAAAAGTCGAATTGCTCTTGTTATTTAAAAAAGGAACGATATGAAACTTCAAGTTGCCTTTGATATAGCTGACCTTGATGAGGCGTTAAAGCTTGCCTTACAGATTGAGCCGTTTGTTAATATCGTCGAAATTGGTTCTTTGCTTATCTACCGTTATGGGGTACATGCTATTGCCGAGTTTCGCATAGCTCTTCCCAAAGTGATGCTTCTTGCAGATGTGAAAATTGCTGATCGACCAAAAGAGGCGGTGTTATTGTGCACTGAAGCGGGTGCAGATTGGGTAACGGTACTTGCAGGTGCAAATCAGAAGGTGATTCGAGCTGCGTGTGCTGCGGCACATGCGGCAGGAAAAAAAATAATGCTTGATCTTATAGATGCAAATTCTTTAGGGCAATCTGCTATGGAAGCGCAGGCATTGGGTGTTGATGCACTGTTATTCCATACCCCGATCGATGTCAAACAGTCAGGCGGAACTCTTATTGAATCATGGGATATGGTACGTGGTAATACCAATTTGCCGATCTACTTTTCAGGCTCAATTAATCGTGAAACGGTATACGATATCATTGCATTGCAACCATCAGCCCTTGTGGTCGGGAAAGGGATTACCCATGCTGAAAATCCCCGTGAAGAAGCTCGCTTTTATTATGAGCTTGTTAAGTGATGATGTTGAATAAGGCTGTACAGATGCATAATATCTTGTACCGTGTTGGCATCAGTTGCTTTTTTATCAGAGCGTAATGAAATAAATCGAGGGAAGCGTAATGCATACCCTCCCTTTTCACCATGAGCCCCTGCAGTATGGAGAGGTGATTTTGTAATAGTATCTGCACGTACAGCGCAGACAATTTCAGGAGTAATCCAGACATCAGGGATTAATGCTTTATCACATACTACATTGTGAGGCTGGGAAGGGGCTGCATACGAATCAAACCGTTTTTTCATCTCATGCCACTGTTCATCGCTGAGGCCAGTTCCTATTTTTGCTACGGTAACAAATTGATCGTGCTCTTTATCATAGAGGGCGACAAGGAACGCTCCTATGCCTAATTTGGCACGCTTACCGCGACCTGCATAATAACCTACAATGACCGTATCGATTGAATCCGCAAGGCCCCCCGTTTCCTCGGTACGTTTGAGCTTAATCCAATTAAAGTTACGTTTTCCCGGCTGGTAGATCGCATCAGTGCGTTTTACCATGATTCCTTCAAGCCCTTTCTGTACCTCAGCTTGAAAATAAGTAAGAACGTCCTGGGCAGACCGGATTGTTTTTTCCTCAATAAGCACGATCTTGTCCGAATGAATATGAGTAAAAAACTCTTTGAGTAAGGCTCTTCGTTGCGTGTGGGGCAGATCAAGGCAGGAGCGATTATTTAAAAACATAATATCAAAAATGAAAAGCGTAAGTGGCATTTGATGGGCTACTTCTGCAATGTCATGTTTACGCTTACGTTTAACCGTCTCCTGAAAAGGTAAAAAGGCTTTTCCCTGTTCATCAAAACAGATCGCCTCGCCTTCGATGATGACATTTCCTATCGTATCATGTTGCAAAAGCGCCGAAGCAAGATCGGGAAACTGTGCAGACATATCGATGAGATTTCGGGAAAAGAACCATATACGTGGTTGTGAGCCCTTTGGTTTTTCCATGTGTATTTGTAAGCGAAAGCCATCAATTTTTGGCTGAGCAATACAAGGGCCAAGTTTCTTAAACAGTTCCTCCGGATCTTCTAACCGCTCTGCAGCGGCAGGTCTTATAGGAATGCCAACACGAATAGTCATATCTTCAAGACCCTCGATTCCCTGTGCGGCGAGGGTTTGGGCGATAAGTCCTAAATCAGCGCAGGTATTGTATTTTTGTTCGATGTGTTCATGTAATGATTTATCGCCTGCGATCATCCATGATAGTGCATCAATAATGGTCATATCTGAAAAGCCGAGTCGTAACTTGCCCAATACAATTTGGGAAATACATGCCGCTTCAATGGGTGAGACCGTGTATAGTAAGGTGGTAAAATGTGCTAATTTTTTTTCTTGGGACCCGGTCCCTTTGAATGTTGTGAGCTCAGTAAGGGTATGATATACCTCAAGAACTGAGAGATTTTTTTGTGCGGACCAGCTTCCTTGTGCAATGATATCGCCAATATCACCATGTGTTTTTACAAGGCGAGAAATATCATGTGGTGAAAGGTTGAAAAGATCGGCAATGACTTTCATAACACTCTTTTCAGCAATGCCTATCACGGCTTCATGATAGGGCGCCATGAGTGATCCAAGAGAAAGATAGGTAATCGCCTCAGCTTCTTGTGGGGATGATTTCTGAAAAAGATGTGCAAGTGCGATGGTTATTTCAGTTCTTTTTGAGAGTGCTTTAATGTGCTGAAAAGTTTCTGCGACGGTAATAAATTCCATAACACCCCATATACATATTCAAGACCTGATACAATAGTAACGCATACCATACTCAAAAGCGCGATCGCTTCTATTTGTTTGAGCATCACACCCTGTGGCGCGTACAGAATAAGTGTGAGCGTAACAAGCTGCAATGCTGTTTTTATCTTTGCCAGTTTAGATACCGTTATAATCTGCCCTCGTGAAATAGCGTAAATTCGTAAGTACATAACAAAAAGTTCTCGAAATAATAATACGTACCAGACAGCTGGTGATATTTTTTCAAGAAAAACGAGATGGGTACTGGTGACCATAAGCAAAATTTTGTCTGCGAACGGATCGATGAGTGTCCCAATTAATGTTTTACACCCTCGTGCTCGTGCCACCCAGCCATCGAAAAAATCGGTCATACATATTGCGGTATATAATAAAGCAGCTGATACATTGTGTGTGGTGAGCTTTATTGAAGCTACCAACAGAGGAACGCACGCATATGCCGCTATAATTCGTGCAATGGTTATGATAGTTGCGATTGAAAAGAGGGTAGATTGTTGTATTGGCTCAGAAAAGCAGGTATGTACCATGTACATTTCATAAGCAAGTAAAAGCGCAAACCAACACGAAAGAAATGCTACTATTTCATTGGTGTTGCATGATAACGTACCGCACAAATAAAAAACAGCCACTATAATGCAAAAAACATGCGGTGCAGCAAGAGTTGCTTTGAATAGAGTGTGAAGAACATTTCCTAATGAGAAGCGAGTTGCTTGCATATGAATATCCTGGTGGCGACGCAGGGACTCGAACCCCGGACCTACGGATTATGATTCCGCCGCTCTAACCAGCTGAGCTACGTCGCCACATACCTGACAGTATAACTATATTTTGAGGGTGCGTATATCAAAAATATCGAAAAGGGCGGCAAATAGGGCCTTGAGAAGCACAATGCCGGTCACAAGTGTAGCGATAATCCCAATGATCATAGTAACTGCAAAGCCTTGAATAGGGCCAGTTCCTAACTTATACAATACGATTGAAACTAAAAGATGCGTAATATTGGCATCTAAAATGACCGTAAGCGCTCCATCAAATCCTGCAGTTACCGCCTGTCGTACCGGAGTACCTGCAGCCAGTTCTTCTTTTATTTTTTCAAAAATTAGAATTGATGCATCTATGGCCATTCCTATGGTTAAAACAATACCAGCAATACCAGGCATTGTTAATGTTGCTCCACACCATGACATCATAAAAAGGATGAGAAGAAGGTTATAGATGAGTACCAGAGCAGCAAAAACGCCTGCTGTTTTATAAAAAAGAATGCTAAATGCAAAGAGGAGTCCCAAAGCGATAAGACATGCATGAAAACCTTGTGAAATTGATTTAGCGCCAAGGGTAGGCCCAATAGACCGTTCCTCTACGCAGGTGACAGGAGCTGCAAATGCTCCTGAACTGAGGAACATCGCAAGTTCTTTTGCGTCAGCATAATCTTTATGGCCGTCAATTCTTCCGCTTTCTCGTATTGCCTCTTTAACGCGTGGTGCGCTGATAACTACACCATCAAGTATGATGGCAATACGACGTCCAACGTTATGGGAAGTGAGCTCATAAAATAATGATGAGCCTTCAGGAGAGAATTTGAAATTTACGACAGGTTCATTTTGAAATCGTCCGCCGCCATACGCGTCTGCTTTTGCTTCTTCAAGAAGTTTACCTGTGATATCAGTGTGTTTTTTTACGAGAAATAATTCTTGATGAGCTTGTTCAGCCATTCGGCCAGAGACAATGGCATATCCTTCTGGAACTCTGCCACCAAATCGTTTGGTGATAGCTTCGTGAGAGGCTCCGACATCTTCTACTAATTTTATTTCCAAAAGTGCAGAGGTACCGATCATTTTTTTTGCTTGTTCTGGATCATGGACGTTGGGAAGTTCGACAATAATTCCCGTGTCTCCTTGGGCAGCAACGGTAATTTCTCCTACCCCACTTGCATTTAATCGGCTATTGAGTACGGCTATATTGCTTTCAACGGCAGCCTGTTTTATGCTTTTTTCCTCTTTTTCAGTTAATCTCAGGGTAAGAAGATTTCCCTCAGTCTGTATGTTTTTTGCTTCAGGAAGCCGTGCTATTTCATACGCTGTTTTTGTATCGGGACAGGTGATGGTGAGTTTTCCTGCTGAGACGACAATAGGTACTTCTTGAGAAATAATATTGGCATGACGTGCACTCGAAATGAGATGCGATGCGCGTGCATAAAGGCTGTTCTCAATAGCCACATCTGTTTGTACAGCGAGCGTAATGTACGTGCCTCCTACAAGGTCAATACCGAAGTTTAATTTTTCTTTGAGATGGAAGAGAAAATAAATGCCAAAAAGGGTAACGATTCCCCAAATTGAAAGCTGCGAAACAGCCATCCGCTTAAGACTTACGGCCATGAGACTCCTTTTTAGAATACGCGGTGAGGTACTTTTTATTGGTGCGGAAGAAGGGACTCGAACCCCCACGGGATTTCTCCCACAGCCACCTCAAGGCTGCGTGTATACCAATTTCACCACTTCCGCCTAAAGACAATCGACCTATATGGTATAGACATTTTTACCAGAAAGCCTTGATCTATGCAAATCTACGAGCTACTTTTTTGTGGTTCCCCCAGATATTTTTGGAAGGTGGGTCTGGATGAATTCAAGGATAGAAGTTCCCGTATGTCTGAGGAAGCTTATACCATTGTGTATATACTGCATGAACGTTTCTTTGAATGAAGTTGCTTTTTCAGGTTTTTGAGGAGCGCTCTCCTGAACAGGGGGAGGGGTATCAGTCCTCTGTTTTTGGGCAGCTTCTGCCTTTTGTGCTTGCGCTGTCTTTTGTATAACGTCTTCTACTGTTTGTTTCAGAGATATTCCCTTGTCTTCAAGGCTTTTTAATGAGGTGGTAATATCATCTATGGTACTTTTTGTTTTTGCTATTACAGCATCCATTGCCGGAAGTAGTTTTGAATCAAGGTAGCTTATACTATCCTCGAGGCTTGCTTTTCGCGCCTTGATTTCTGCGAGCAATGTTTCTGCTTTTGTATGATCCGCAATTTTATGAATTTGTTCTATAAATTCCCATGCTTCTTGTTCAAACTTGAGCCCTTGATTGGTTTGCTGAAGGACGCGGGAAAAGGCTTCTGCAACGGTCTTGTCTAAAGCTTTGAGGGTATCAAGTTGCGTTTTAAAGGTATCTAGTGCGGAAGCATTTGTCTCTGCTTGTTTTAATAACTCACGTTCTTCTTCGGTAAGTTGTGTTTTTTCAGCTCGTTCAATTGCAAACATATCGATGAGGTGTTGCGCTGCTTTTTCAAGTTCGCCATGAGTGACTCCTGTGCTTGCAAAGAAATTTTCAACATTTGCATCAGCTTCATCACGTTTTTGAAGGGCTGGCTGCTCATACTGTTGTAATTTAATCACCTTCAGCCGAATGTCCTCATACAGTTGTTCAGCTTGACGTGCTATTTTGCGTTTTTCAAACCAGTTGCCTCTATTATCATCAGGTGTAAGTCCAAACGATAAATCATCATCTGAGACATCTTTAGGAAGATTTTTTGTTTGTTCGTTCGTATCCGTCGGTTGGGGCTCGCTTTGCACGCTATCAGGTGAACTGTTTTCTGAAGGCATATGTTCTGATGTGGCTTCTTCTGGTGGGAATAGGGTGGAAGGAGCCATTTGAGATGGTGTACCTGGCTCTATGGATGTTGAAAATGGCTCAGGGGTAGGAGATGCAGGGGACTGAGGAGCATCTGGAGCAGCTGGCTCTGGTACTGATGGGGAAGCTTCTAAGACCTCTGGCTGGGCAGATGGTTGAGGTGCTGCAGGTGTATTAACCTGCGCTGCAGGGCTTGGCATGCTCAAAAAAGTAGTGATGGAGGATTTTGGAAGAGCTGCTGGGGGTAAGGCGGGGGTTGTTGGCGATGATGATGTGTCATCGGGCGTTACGGGCTGGGCTGAGGGGACAGAGGCCTCTGCGGGGAGACTGGATGTCATAGGGCTTGAGCTCTCCACAGAAGGAGGTGTAAGCAGCTGAGGAGTCTCAGCTGAAGGTGGTGTAGGTGCTATGAGTGGTGCGGTGCTTTGTGTTTCAGATGGTGACGGCAGAGAGGCTGATAGAGCCGGTGCCATTGATGCGTTTGCAGGGAGCGTACTTGAGGGAGTGAGCAAGGGTGGCTGATCGTTATGTGGAGTGGCAGGCTCTGGAGACGTAGTATCTACGTTTGTTTCAGGTTGCGGTGGTGTTGCAGGTATAAATGGTGCACGAGTTTCTTCTACCGGACTTGAAGTAAGGTTCGAGGACTGATTGAGATCAACAGGAGCTTGTACTTCTGTTGAAGCTTCAATCTGTGGAGTTACTTCAGGTGTGCCTTGAGTGGGAGCTGGAAACGGTATCATAGGCGCATTGGAAGGAGCGGGTGTGTGTTCTGGAGATGGTTGTGGGGTTGTACTCTCTGCAGCAGGCGTTACTGCAGTGGGATCCCCTTCTTGCACCTCAGGAGTGGTTTGGGCTGCATGGAGCATTATTGCGCTTGATAAAAGAAGTAAAAAAAATTTCATATACCATTCTCACTTATTGTTAAAGAGTCTGGGCAAGTTCCTTAAGTTCATTCATAAGAGCTATATTAAGTTCTTCTGCCTCTGGAGAGGTATAGCTCCAGCGGACTCCTGAGTCAACTCGAGAAATAATGGAGCGGTCACTTTTGATGTCTATAATGTCTATGCGAACGATATTCATGAGGGGATGTACGTTAGAAGGTGCTCGCACTACTCCTGCGCGGCCCAAGATGCCATAGGCAATGTTTCCTTCTTCAAGAAAGCACAACATTACTTTTTTTTGCCAGACCATATTATGGTATCCGGTATGATCTTTATGAATTGAAAGGAGAAGGCTTTCTTGTCCTTTGGGGTATACGCATTGAAGAGGCGTGGTATGAGGCAATCCTTTTTCAGAGAAGGTTGCTAAAATACATACGCTCATTTCTTTTTTGAGTGTTTGTATAAGATCTTCAGGCAGTTTAAGACCAACATTTTTTGACATAAATCCTCCACTATAATCTGTTAATATTCGATGCTAATAATGTATGTTTTGAGTGAAACGTATGACAATTTCGTTTTCTAACGCTTTGCCACGCGGTGTGAGCGCAATTTGATTGTGCTGTCTTACAAGAAGATCAGCTGCGATAAGGTCTTTGATACTTTCTTCTAATGTCTGTAGCGAAGATTGGTTGAGAAGATGCGCGAGCACCTCGATATCCAATCCCTTAGTTTGTCTAATACCCAACATAATCTTTTCAAGAGCAGTCTGTTGTTGAGTAAGTGTTTCTTGAGAGACGATGGGTGATTTTTTTTCAGCGATACAGGCAAGATAGGTCATAAGATTTTTTTCATTTTGTGTGCGCATTGTTCCATTAAATGAACATGCTCCAAGACCAAATCCTTTGTAGGGATTGCGTTCCCAATACAATGTATTGTGTTGGGATTGATGTCCTTGCTTTGCAAAATTTGATATCTCATATTGTACAAATCCTGCGGATGAAAGTGTTTCTATTGTCCATAAGTACATATCTACCATTGTTTCGTCTGCGGGAAGTATAAATTGACCCTGTTGTACCCCATAATAAAGCTTGGTATCCTCATGTACCGTTAAAAAATATACTGAAACATGGTTAATCGGCCACGTTATTACCGTACGTATATACTCTTGCCACTCCGTAACCCCTACGCCAGGAAGCCCCAGAATGAGGTCTACGGATAGAGATGAAAACTGTTGTGCGAGCACGTCAAGAAAACGGTGGACATCGTTAACTGAGTGATGACGATTAAGTGTGGCCAGAACCTTTTCATTAAGACTCTGGACTCCCATACTGATTCGGTTGATGCCCGCATCTATCCAAGCGCTAATTTTTTCTTCTGTTATCGTTCCTGGATTAACTTCAAGTGTTATTTCGTGATTTGTACTAAAGGTTATAACCTCTTTAAGTATACCAAACGTGTCAAGTAGGAGGTTTGGCGGCCAGGTGCTTGGCGTCCCCCCCCCGATAAAGAGGGTAGAAATAGGCTCTTTGGTTGCCTGTTGTTCAGCATATTGGATGATTTCTTGGTTCAGGGCTGCATGATATCTTGGGATATATTCATCTTGCCCTGATAAGGCGACAAATGGACAGAAAAAACATCGATACGGGCAAAAGGGCCAGTGGATGTATATACCACGGGCGGGGTTAGGTATGCGCTGCATAGTACGTTATGGTAAGCGCGGTTGCACGCGGTTTGGAAGGGTGATGGATACCGATCTGAGCACTTCGGGAATAATAATTGAACCGTCAGGCTGTACGTATGTTTCCATAATAGCAACCATGATGCGCGGTAATGCAAGGGAAGAGCCATTAAGAGTAAACACAAAACGAGGCTTTTCTTGCGGGGTTGTTCGATAGCGTATGCCTGCTCTTCGTGCCTGAAAGTCAGTGCAATTACTGATCGAAGAAACTTCATAGTATGTTTTCTGTCCGGGCATCCATACCTCAATGTCATAGGTTTTTGAGGATGCAAATGAGCAATCTTGCGCTGCAAGGAGTGATATTCGGTAGGGAAGCTCAAGGGCCTGCAGAATTGACTCGGCACATGCGAGCATGCGTTCTTGTTCGTCCTGCGCCTGTTCTGGGGTAGTAATGGTATAGAGTTCTACTTTTTCAAATTGATGAATTCTAATTAATCCCCGTTCCGTAGCGCCATAGGTACCGGCTTCGCGGCGAAAACAGCTTGTCCATGCAGTGAGTCGTACGGGCAGCTGTGCCGCTTCAAATATATGGTCGCGGTATATATTGGTAAGATTCACTTCTGCGGTCGGGGTGAGGTAGAGCCCATCCTCGGTAATCGCATACACCTGTTCTTTAAATCGTGGAAAATTACTTGCGCATTCAAGTGATTTTTCATTTACCACATAGGGAGGGAGTACGGGAGTGTATCCAAATTTGTGGTTCGTTGCAAGCATAAATTGACTGAGTGCATAGAGAAGCGTAACGGCTTCGTGTTGATAGAAGGCAAAAT
>Ga0206990_1084_pt3 | contig 13909 bp, 14 predicted proteins | sample Alteio_BWMinCont_8_FD_153283 | JGI IMG/M metagenome (GOLD analysis project Ga0206990, IMG submission 153283) | Enriched cells from forest soil in Barre Woods Harvard Forest LTER site, Petersham, Massachusetts, United States -... | ecosystem: Environmental > Terrestrial > Soil > Temperate forest >... | reverse complement strand
ACCAACTCAGGAGTTGATCGCCAGCCCCGTCATTACGTTGTCCCGTGAAGCGCAAGAGCTCTTGCGCGTCGCGGCGTCCTCCGATGGAACGGTCATGCACGTCAGGAGCCTCGGGGGCGCAAATGTACAAGCGGGTAGACGCCTGTTTGTGGAGCCTCATAGTCCGAGATCCGAAGCTATTTGGGAAGCTGCTATCCAAGATCTGGTAAACGAAGGATTTCTCCAGCCAGTCGGTCACGGGGGTGAGCTATTCAAAGTGACCCATGCGGGTTATGAGTATTTTGATCTCTACCTCAAGGAACAGGCGGAATCCGCCCATAGCTGATCGAACTCGAGGCTGACGGCGCGGCGTCGGACGGGTGACCCACTCAAGCTCGGTGTTGGCTTTGAGTGGGATAGTCGAGAAGCTCTAAGCTGGCACTGCCGAAGTAACGAGTTTCATCAGCGCCTGAGCCGTCACGGTCGATGATGCGGGATTCTGACCGGTGACTAGGTGCCCATCAGTAATGGAAAAAGGCTGCCAGTTTGCCGTCTTCTCAAAGATGGCGCCGAGACGTAGCAACTCATCTTCAACGAGGAATGGCACAACCTTAGTGAGTCCTACCGCTTCTTCCTCGCCATTGGTAAAGCCGGTTACATGCTTCCCCTTCACCAGCGGCTCGCCCTTGTACTTGACATGGCGAAGCACACCAGGCGCGTGGCATACCAGAGCGATTGGCTTGCCCGAACTGTAAAACGATTCGAGGAGAGCGATCGACACAGGGTCTTCCGCCAGGTCCCACATGGGGCCGTGCCCGCCCGGATAAAACACAGTATCGAAGTCTGCCGCCTTAACGTCCGCAAGCTTTACTGTGTTGGCAAAGGCTTTGATCGCCTCCGTATCCTTCTTGAAGCGCACCTGCGCCGGGGTCTGATTCTCCGGCAGGTCGCTCTTTGGATCGATGGGAGGCTGCCCGCCCTTCGGAGAGGCGAGCGTGACATCGACACCCGCATCTCTGAAAACGAAATAGGGAGCCGCACCTTCTTCAAGCCAAAAACCGGTTTTACGGCCTGTATTACCGAGCTGATCGTGCGAGGTTAGCACCTGCAAAATTTTCATGCTCTGCCTCCTTGTTCGTTCTGCAGATTCCGATTGAATGGGGCCGAAACTACCTGATGGCGAACTTTGATCCAGTCGTCAGGGGACAAACCGATGCTCCCCGCTTAACCGACCAACGGATCATACTCCTGTTGCGTTATGGCGGAGTGGCCTACCCTGGACTTCGGACCAAGCAAGAACGAGTGGCGGGTGGCCCATTCAAGTCGGGTGTTGGCTTGAGTGGGGCAGTTGATAGCCTCGCCGCATGACGCCCGGTAGAAGCCTCGTGCTTTTAGCCCGGGGATAAATGGCCAGGTCCGAAGGCCGGGGTCCCCGCGGACAGGTCTTCGTCCGTGGGGTGGAGAACCGCACCTCTCTGCCGAAGGCCGAAGCGGGAGCGGTAGGCTAAGCGACCCGCTTTTTCTAATCCCTATGATCTTGCCCCCGCGAAACGTATCCCTTAGCTGACAATCAGCGAAGGGGATGCAGATGACGAAGGCGACGCGAGCGCGGTACACGCTTGAGTTCAAGCAAGAGGCGGTTCGGCTTGTTGAGTCGAGCCAGAGTATAGCGGCGGCATCGCGAACGTTGGGTCTGGTAGAGCAGACGTTGTTCAACTGGGTCAAGGCTCATCGCGAAGGCACGCTGAAGGGTGCCGAGAGCCGGTCGAAGGTGACCGCCGAGCAGATGGAGATCAGCCGCCTGCGAGCCGAGCTGGCGCGGGTGACCATGGAGCGCGACATCCTGGGAAAAGCTATGGCGTACTTTGCCAAGGGGCAGAAGTGAAGTACGCCTTGATTCGACGTCATCGGCGTGTGTGGCCGATCCGCGTGCAGTGCCGGATGCTCGGGGTAAGCGTGGCTGGCTATCATGAGCACTTTGTTGGTCGCCTGCACATGGCTCGGCGTCGGCACCTGAGCGCGGAAGCACTGGTGGTGCAGATTCGCGCCGTGTATGTGGCCAATCGCGGAGCTTACGGCTGGCCGCGCGTCTGGCGCGCACTGCGTGCTCAAGGTATCCGCGTGGGCAAGCAGCGGGTGCAGAAGCGGATGCGGCAGCACGGTATTCGCGCTCGCGGCAAGCGGCGTTTCCGCGTCACCACCGATAGCCGACATGGTCTGTCGATCGCCCCCAACTTGCTGAACCGCAACTTCACCGTGGCCATGCCCAACCAGGCGTGGAGCGGCGACATCACCTATATCCCAACCAACCAGGGCTGGCTTTTCCTAGTCAGCATGACCGCATTCAAATGCACTGGAATGATCACGTACACCCGTGGAGACAGATCCTGTACCCACACTCATCTCGCCAGCCACACCTCCGGGCCACACACACGTCCAGTTTGGATATAAACCGCGTCGTAAGGACCTGCCGTGTGAAGAGTAGGTGCAGACCTCCAGGGCCAAGGCTCTGTTATGCGCGAATATCTTCGCGCGAATTTATTTGAAAGAGAATACAGCTCCCAGGCCAACCCCACTCACCGTCATGTTGTAGAGAAAGAAGCGGTTGTTATTCCGGTAATCCACGTCAAGATATCGCCAGCCGCCAAACAACGTAAGATTTTTCTTGATCTTGTAGTTCAGCAAGCCCGCTATCTGATAATCCTGAAGGGCTTCTCCTTTGCCCGCATCCCCTAAAACCGTGATCGACGCCTTCGGAGAAAGCGGCATCTCGATTCTCCCGCCCCCCACATAATCCACCCAGTTCTGCGACGTGGTGAACCCGTCATAGAGAATCGGATTGAAATGGAACCGTTCTCCGAGATGCCAGTACCGCACGCCGGCCGTGCCATACGCCTTCAGTTTGGGCTTATCGATGACCTTGTAACCAACCTTTGGCGTTAGGATGAACTGTCCTGCCCGGAAGGTGATGGACTCGACGCCGGGTTCATTTTCAGGCAGCCCTTTGTCGTCGCTCAATGCAAGCCACATGAAGTCGACGGGGATCACCCAACGCTCCTTGCTCGCCTCCACGGTCCCCATCAGTCCGATATCGGCATGCGAGAGCAGGTCACCCGGTGAGGCCTTCACACCGGCGTTAAAGCCGAATGCACCCACGTAGCCGTGCATCCCCGCAAACCAGAGATAAGGGGCAAACCCGATGTGCCACTGGTTATCGACCGGCGTACTTGTATCCGCGGAAGCGGGCTGAGTGCCCAGGGCTGAAGCCGCGTGCGCCGCTGCGTATAGCGTTGTCCCAAGGCTGCCGCTCGCAGGCGGATCCGTGTTCTGAACAAGGGATGGCGCCTGAGCCTGACACGCATGCGTCGCAAGCATGATCAGACTAATTGCAATTGGTGCGAGTGCTTTCGTCGATGTGAATTTTCTGATGAGGGCCATCTCGGTTGCTCCTTTGATTTGGCAATATGTGGTGCAAGTCACCCAGGGGGAGTGCTTACGGTCCCTCTGCCGGCCGCGAGACACTCCCGGGGGAGCCTGCAGTGACGTCTTTCATGATGGGGCTTCGCGTATGCGGCAAAGATCGAGAGTTGTTTTCAAGTGAGAAATACATATAAAGAGCCAGACCTACATAGTTGTTCTGCCGGTTGGGCTTCTTCGCAGTATCGTTCTCGTGCTCGTAATAGAGATTGAATTCAACATGTCGGCCTACAGGAAACAGGGACCCGGCATACAAATCCGTCGCACTCCACTTGCTGTATTGGCTCTCGTAAAAGGGCTCAGCCGCCACGTACGGAATCAAATGGTATGAGCAAACCGCAAACGTCCGTTCGAGTGTCAACCTGTTTCGGTAGCGCCAGCTGAAGCTGCCGCTCTGCCAATCGAGATCCGTCCGGTTCCTGTCTGAAAGCAGAATGCTGGCAAAAATCGGAAAGTGGAACGTCACCGCCTCTACCGCGCGATTCTTGACCGGATTATCCGGCGCGGTGATGAGGTTGTATCCGCCATCTATTACCAGCGGCCTTGATTTCGCATCATTGAGATCAAACATCGTGATGCTTTTGAGCTTCACCAAAGGCTTCCGATAGAACTGAATGCTCGGGCCAAACGTAAACTGCTCGGGATCGCCACCCTCCCGATCGTCCTTCGCCTGTACATAAGCCCGGATACTCGAATTCATCTTGAGATACCAATCAACTTCCGGTAGAAACTGCGTGTCCTGCCCGTAGGCCGCAATACAAACCAGCGACGCGAGAAGTGCCCACCTGTATCTCACTCCGCACTCTGCCATCTAGGACTCGAACGCGAAGATGCGCTTCCAATCGCTCTTCATGCTGATAACAATCCAGCCCTTCGATTTGGCTTCGTTGTAGAGTGCCTGCGTGAAAATGCCAACTTTGGTTTCCTGAAGGCCTTGCGCGGGCCCGTAGGCATACTCGCGCTGTGCGTCATCGTGCAGCACTAGCATCGCAAGCCTCTCGCCGCTTCCCGCCTTCGTGTATTCCAGCATCTGCCGGTCAGCGGTTGAATTGCCGAAACCGCTGCCCCGTCAGGTTTTTGTTTTGCTCTACCCAATAGTTGGCGACTGCGATCTGATCGGGAAAGGTTGCCGCGCTGAGAATCTGTGCCACCAGGGCCTCGGGATAAAGAGCAATGAGTGAGACAAGCGAATCTAATTCCTCTGTCGTCAGGGTCGCGCCCTGTCCCGTGTACGAAGAGGATGCCTTGTTGGGCGAAGTTGCGCCACTTGCCGGGACCTGCGGCTGAGCAGATTGTGACCAGGTGTCTACTGCGGGAATAGTTGCCACGGTCAGACTGAAGCTCAGCAGATACGCGAGTATCTTTCTCACTTTGCTGAATATCGGCTCCATACCGTCCTCCATGTGCGCCCGCTCCGAACGGTCAGCGCCAGAACGACCAATGCTGGTAAAAGGTGCATGACCATGCCGACCCTCCCGACCAATCACAAGTGAGCCACCTTGCGAGACGCACCTCAAGTTACCGGCCGCGCCTACGAACTTCTACTGGCACAAGTGACAGTGCGCGACCCCCTTAGAACGCGTCATGCACAGGAGGGCGGGGGACGACGAGCCTGCCAGTTGCGGCAGCTGAACATCTATGGAGCCTTAACAACCTGCTGACTGGTGATGGTCCTACATCCAGCTGTCGCAAGTGACAGTTGTTGGTGCCAGGGCTAGATGCGATAGTAGGGATGCCAGCCTGATCTTGGAAGGATCCCCGCTGGATCGCTTTACAGCAGGCGGAAACTTCGGACACGCTTTGTGAGCGCAGCGCTAAATTCCTATCTAGATTTTGAGCACTCTGAATCGGACGTTTCATCTCCGCGGAGGGTCTCGTGAGTATTGTTAGAGCCCAAGATAAGGTCACGCCCTGGATACTGATGATCAGCTTTCTGGGCGTATGGTCTGGCCGTTGTCTGGCGCAAACGCCGGCAAATGCAGAGGCTCAGCCGAATAGTCAGCCCTCGCTTGTAGAAGATCAGGATTCGCAGGATGTCTCATCGGGCTCTCCATCAAACCTCTCGGGTGGAAAAACACCCGAACAGGAAGCCGAAAAGAAGGACGAGAAGAAGCACAGATGGAAACTGGATCCGAACGGATCCATTGTCGCCGCGCCTTTGCCCATCGTCAGCCCCGCCCTTGGTGCTGGAATCATCCCCGTTCTCGGCTACATTACTCCCATTCCCGCGAAAGACAAGGCGATCGAACCCTCGGTTTTTGGCGCAGCAGGCTTGATCACAGACAATGGCACCCGTGGATGGGGTCTGGGCACAGATATTTATCTCGATAAAGCCCGATATGAAACGGAAACCGTATACGCCAAAGGGAATCTAGACTACAACCTGTACGGCGTCGGCTTCGTGAACGGAAATGCCGGGCTCAAACTGCCTCTGGAGCAAGCGGGCCACTTCTTCTTCTTCAAAACGCTCCGCCGCATCGGTTGGGATTTCTATGCTGGCGTACGCTTCATCGACGGTAGCTCCTTCATCACTCTCAAGCCAACCTCCGGCAAGATACCTCCGATTCCTCCCGATGTCGGACTACACACAGATCTGCGAGCGCTTGGCATGGAAGTGTGGCGTGATTCCCGCCCCAACCGTTTCTACCCGTTGAAGGGCAGCGTAATTGACTTCACCGGCGACTTCTTTGCCAATAACCTCGGCAGCAAATATTCCTTCCAGTCCTACAAATTCACGTTCAACAAATATTGGAGCCTCACCGACAAGCAGGTGCTCGCCTACAACTTTTATTGGTGTGGTACCGGCGGATCACCGCCCTTCTACGGCAACTGCATTTATGGTGCGAGTAACGAACTTCGAGGCTACACCGCGGGCCGGTATCTGGACCGCTATATGTTTGCCACCCAGCTCGAATACCGGCTGGTTCTGCCGTGGCGATTCGGACTGGTTGGCTTCGGCGGGGTTGGCCAGGTTACCCCTGGCGGGGACCAGCTCCGAGTCAACCATTTCCTCCCTGCCGGTGGCACCGGCATTCGTTACATGCTGAGCAAGAAATACCACGTCAATTTGCGCACTGACTTCGCCTGGGGCAGGGACAATTTCACTTGGGGTGTCGGTGTAGGCGAAGCATTCTAGCGACTGCCGGACGTAGACTCAGCCCGCCGGCTCACAAGAGGTTCTACGCCATCTTTCTGCTGACGGGTGCGAACCAGTAAGTCAGCACAAATGAGCAGAATGGTAGCGAATTCAAGGCGATCACGGTTGCACCAATGGTCTCGGGCAGTGTCCGGCTCGAGGATATTCCAGACCCGACGCGCGCGAGGGCGCGGTGCTTGTTGAAGGTGTTGCTGTCGGGGTATGCTGTACGGACCTCTGGAGGGAAAGTATGGCTAGGCTCCTCCCGGCAAGAAAAAGCTGTGTGGGGTCATGAATCATCGGGCTGTGTCCGTCGTGATCCCGTAGCGTGCCCAAAGTGCGCAGTGAGGGTGTGGGATATGCGCTGCAAATGCGCCGGGTGGCGTCGTCTTACGCACCGGAGTTGGCAGTGGGGAGGGCCAATGGCAAACTCACTATAGAACGATATAGGCTGTCAAAGCGCGAACGCTGACGAGGGTCATTGGAGCAAAGCCGACGATGCCCTGGCTCATGCGGAGTGCTCCTGGCTCGCACAACTTCTAAGCCCGTCGACCGCGCCCTTGCGGATTTCACGCAAGGGTTGTAGCGAATGCAAGAAGACATCAAGGTCGCCTAAGTCAGTTTTTACGAAGCGTAGTTCAGTTACTGAACTGCCTGGGCAGTCGCTTTGCCTGCATCCTTTACTCCGACTGCGGTCTTCTCTCCGGCCTTTTCGGTGTACTTGACCGAAACTTTGCTGCCTTCCGCAAAGGCGTCACCCACGTCCTTGCCGCCCTTCACAGTGGTCTTATCCGTCCACTTGATGGTATGTTCCGTACCGTCGCCGGCTTTGACGACCATGGTCTTGGTGTCCTTGTCGATGTGCGTGACCACACCTTTTACAATGTGAACGACGTCTTCCTCAGCCGAAATTCGCTGTGCTGCCCCAAAAGTTAAGACCGCGACGATCGCGGCCACCAGTGCTATTCGAAACCTTGACTGAAACGACATAGCATTCTCCTTCGCATTTAGCAGGAAGGGCCGGCCATGAAAGCCGGCCTTTCCCTTGGAATTCTCTCTCAGACGAGAGAGCGTGACATACTAGCACCTTCTTCGATGCCCTTGTTGACAATCACCTTCACGTCTACCCGCTGATTAATGTCCCGACCCACAGCCGTCTGGTTGCTGACTGCCGGATGGCTGGCGCCATATCCAGCCGGGACGAGAATCCGCCTCATCGGTACATTGGCTGAATCGCGCAGATAGTTTGCTACCGCAGCCGCGCGGTCATCACTGAGCTTCAGGTTCTCATCGCGCGTTCCCGTGCTCGAGGCGTATCCGGCAATCTCAATCATGTAGTTCTGGACTGCCTGAGCATCGCTCGACAGTTTGCTCAGTGCCGCTTTGTCATCCGGCGATAAGCCGTCCCGGCCGGCTGGGAAGAACAGATCCGCCTCCTCGACAGTCTTGTAGTCGGCGAGGTCGGAAACCCGCCGATTCACCAGCGCGACTGCCTGCGCATCCGTGATGGCGACCGCGCCCGCTTCCACAGCCGCTTGGCCAGCCTGGTTGGCGGTGGTTTGCGCCACATCAGCCGACACCTGTGCCACGTTTGCCGAAGTCTGGGCCTGTCCAGCTTCCGCTACGCCCTGGTTCGCCGTTGACTGCGCATGCGCGGTTGCGGCCTGATTGGCCTGAATCTGCTGCTCCTCGGCTACCTCGATCGCGAAGACATTGGGATCGAATGTGATCTTGTTCGCATCCAGTTGTCCTTTGGCGTTGCCCACGCCATCAACGTCGATTGTCAATCCCGGCACCATCGCGGTCACGTCCATATTCGCATGGCGCATTCTGAAGTCCTTGTCGCGTTCGATCTTCGTGTTATCGGTAAGGTTGACGACGGCAACGTCGCCTGTCTTTTTGTCTCGTATCTTGACCAGATCTCCACTACGCCACAATATGACCCCGGTTATCTTCGTCTTCTTGCCTGCCTCGAACTGCTGACCACCTGCATTCAACAGGCCGGTCAGCAGAACCAGGCAAACCGCACATTGCAGCATTACTAAGCGTGAATACCTGATGCCAAACTTCATTGGAGTTCCTCCTCTCGGCCGTCGCCGACAACGCCTTTGGGTTAGCGAGCACCTGCGCGCCCACGGGCCAGACAAAGAGCCTGTTCGCCCGAGTGCTACTTCACTACAAACGGGAAGAGGTGAACACTGTCACCTGCGACAGGGATAAGGAGTCACCACACAACCTTCGCCTAAATCGAGGCTTCAAACTAAGTCGTTATCGAACTGGAGACGAAGACCCGTCCCGCTAGTGCCTCATGAATGGCCGGAACCAGGTCGGTGGCGACGTCGGCCTTGGTGACATATCCGGAAGCGCCTGCGGACAGCGCGGCGTTGACGAAGTCCTGGGCTTTATGAATCGTGAGAAATACAACCTTGGTCTGTTGTTTCGCGGTGCGTAGTTGCAGGGCCGCCTGCAATCCGTTGAGAATCGGCATCGATATATCGATTATCAGCACATCAGGATTCAGCCGAAGCGCCCCCACCACCGCATCTCGCCCATTATTTGCGGTACCGACGATCTCAAACTCGTCGCCCAGCAGCCCACATACCCGTTGCAGAATTGCCTGATGATCGTCAGCGAGCATTACTCGAATCTTGCTCATAAGCTTTCCCGCATCTCGGACGCGCGGGACTTAGGAGCAGTTTTTCCTTTGCGGAGCGACCTGCCTACTGTCCGATGTGACAGTCGGCAAAACGTTTTTTCTGAACCAGTTTCGCGACAAATCCACTGCTTAGCGGAACGGGACAATCGAATGCTTGATCGCATACTGCACCAAGTCGGCATTGGTCTTGAGGCCGAGGTCCTCCATGATTCGGTACTTGTGATACCGCACCGTGCGGTGAGAAATATGCAAAATGTAGGCGATCTCCTTCATTGAGCGGCCCTCCGCCAGCATCTGCAGCACCTCACGCTGGCGCTCGCCAAGCTCCCTTTGCTGGCTCAGCGACCTCGGATCGCGGATGAACATCTCCTCCATCGCCTGCCGGATCTGGAGCGTGACATAACTCAACCCCCGCAAGGCATTTTGGACCGCCTGCAGTAATTCATCCCCCTCCGAACTCTTTAGAAGATAGCCCGATGCGCCAATGCGCAACGCCTCGTTGGCCAGCACAGGATCAGGATTCATGGTGAGGAAGATGATTTTTATCCTGGGAACTAATTTCTTAAGCTCTCGCCCCGCGTCCAGCCCATTCAATAGCGGCATCCCTACGTCAACGAGCACCAGGTCCGGTTTGAGGTCGAGAGCTGTTTTCACCAAGGAACGGCCATCTTCAACACGGCCAATCACCTCGTATTCGGGCTCCAGAAGCTTCTGGAGCGCCGCAGAGAACATCGCGTGATCGTCGGCCAGCAATATTGTCGTTCGTTTCATGAAATGAAGTGGGCGCGCCTGCTACCGAATTTCAAACCGCGGGAAATCGCACTGCAGTGTAGTTCGGATGCACTTCGTCTTCTACTGCCCCAAGTGACAGTAGAACCTCACACTGCCAAGGAGAACCATGGAGGCCAGAAGTCACACAAAGGCTTGTTCGGCCGGAGCTAACCATCTCCGGCCCTATTTTTTTGCCAGGCCCTCAGTGCTTGCCCACGGAAACTCCGCTCATACTGCCCCCGCCACACCTTCCGGTTTCCCCTCTGTAGATCCCTCCCTCTCACTCACCAGCGGCACGACCGCAAATATTCTCGTTCCCCTCCCCGGCTCCGATTCCACATGGAGACTTCCATGCACCAGATGCACCCGTTCCAGCATGCTCACCAGCCCCAGACCGCGCTTAACCTTCGCTCTTTCTGTGTCGAAGCCTCTCCCCGAATCGCTCACCGCAAGCTGAATCTCATCCTCCGTCGCCGTCAGCTCAACCGCATACTGGCTCACTCCGCTGTATTTCACCGCGTTATGCAGAGCCTCCTGCGCAACGCGGAACAGGCACAGCGAAATTTCTCTCGGCAACCCCGCGGGCACATCCCTGTCCGTAAACTCGATGCTGACCTCATGCTGCTTCGAAAACTCGTGGCAGAAACCGCCAATTGCCGCCACGATGCCCAGATAATCCAGCCTCGAGGAGTGCAGCGCATGCGAAAGAGACTGCACGTCACCGGCAATCTCCATGCAGTGCTGCCGGATCTCACTCAGCCGATGCTTCGTCACATCGCCGGACTCATTCATACCGCGGTTCGCCTGGTCCAGCTCCATCGACAGCAGCGCCAATCGCTGGCAGATGTCGTCATGCAGATCTCTCGCGATGCGGCCGCGCTCCTTTTCCTGCGCCTCAATTAGTTGACCGCTCACTTTTTCGAGCGCCTGCTGGGCAAGCTTCTGGTCTGTCGTATCGGTCCCAGAACCGATGAACCCGGCAAACGAACGATCCCCGTTCAATCTTGGAGCTGCTACATCGAGGATCCACCGATAGACCCCATCGCTCCGACGGAGGCGATACTCCATTGAAAATCGCTGCCGGGTCGTCAAGGCCTGGGAGACCGTATCCGATACGTTCTTCAGATCATCCGGATGGAGGAGCTCGGTCCACATGCCGTTGTATTCTGCGCTGGGATCCAAGCCACTAAACGCAAGCCGGCTCTCATTGAGATATGTAATCCCGCCCTTTGTGTCGCACATCCAGACCAAAGAAGGCGTGGTATCAGCCATCACCCGGAAACGCTTTTCGCTCTCGCGAAGAACAGCTTCAGCCTTGCGCTTTCTCGCCCGCTGCCACAATAAGCCGACAATCAGCAGAAGCTGAACGACAACGAGAATAACGCCAGCGATGATGTATCTCCGATATCGTTCCCAAAGGGTGGGCTGCCGATAGAAGACCAGACTTCCCGGTGGTAGAGCCGACTCCGGAATGTGCCATCGTTGGAGCTGCCGCCAGTCCACGCGAGCCCGGCTTCCGGAGTCGTGCATCACCGGGATGTCTCCCGGTCGCTCACCTGCCAACACTCGTCTTGCGATCTGTGCAGCCACAACAGCCTGGTCCTGCATATCGGTGCTGACACCGCCGATGCCACCGTGGTTGACACAGTGTATGGGAAAAATGCAGTAGGTCGGGAATTGCTGCCCCACCACCGCGAGGATCTCGTAGATTCCCATCGTCGGCTGAACAGATTCTTGTGGCGATGGCTGATACAAAATGATGGTGCGGGGCGGCAGTGAAGCAACCTTTTGAGTTAGCTGGTTCGATGGGAGCGCGACCAGATCAATCTCTTGCACCTTATCCTCATGACGAAGGAGCTCTTGGTGGACCGCACCCAACCAATATTTGTCAAAGTCCGAGTTATTGGTGATGATCGCGACGGTGTTTGTTTTTGGGTGAAGATGGAGAGCCAGGTTGATTGTCCCCCGGACATCCACGGTCTCTGTCACGCCAGTCACACCAGGCCAACTCTGCCCGGCGATTCTGGACGCGTCGAGCCCCCAGAAGACAATCGGCACACCAGGAAACAGCTGATTACGAAATTTCAGAAGGAATTGGAGTGCCGGATACGAGACCGCCAAAGCGAGGTCCAACTTCTGTCCGGCGTATTCAAGTTTCAGGGTATTTGATACGGCGTTCTCGTAACCATCATCACCTAAGCGCCAGCTCTCCAAATATTCGACGTAGTAGTTGATGGGGCCTGGAACGCGATCGCGCATCGCGGATTTTATGTAATTTACGTTATCAAGAGCGAGATCCGAAAAAGTGTTGAGTATCAGTACGTTCTTCGCATTGGGCTGTGCTGCGGCGGGGGCAACCAGGATGCAAATCAAGACGACAAGAGCCGTAAACCACACTTGCGTCTGGTGTCCCAGAGTGCCAAACCAATTGGGCCTACCGCGCTCCGCCTTGACTCGAACGGTCCCCATAAGATTCTTCACCCATATCAAACATTTGTTCTGAGTTGCTCTAATGCCTAGATTGAGGTCGGCACGAACCCGAGCGAACAGATACCGTCAATCGTGCCGAGGCAGCATGAAATCCGACATAGATGCACAGCAGGACAATTGCCTGCTAAGCTGCCAGGAAGTGCTAGAGATTGTAGCGCGCCGGGATGGCGCTTGGTAGGGTCTTCTGATTTACAGTTTCTCAGCACACTGGGACCGGATTTTAGAACATCAGCTTAACTGCCAACTGTGCCACGCGAGGATTAACGGAGGTACTGCTGATAATTCCGAAGGAAGACGATCCGAACGTTGTATTCGGATTCGAAAACTGGGGGTGATTCAGGGTATTGAAAAATTCCCCTCGAAACTGAAGGCTGCTGCCTTCCTTCGGCCACCGAATCAGCACTGACCGCATAACTCCCAAATCAATATTGAACTGTCCGGGCCCGTCCACGATTCCCGATCCGCTGTTTCCGAATGCGGTGCCAATCCCGTCTGCGCCGACAATCGGCGGCATCGTAAAACATGAGGCGTTGAAATATTTCGTCAGTTTGCTTTCAACCGACCCCGGAGTAACGAGATTCCCTTTGCCACACCCCGGCGCGAGTTGGGCCAGGTCTTCGCTTATGCCAAAAACATTGGTCGAATTGTTATATGCAATGGCGAGTGCTGTCCCAGATTGCAACGTGATGACCCCAGAGGTGGACCAATCGCTCAATAATGCCTTTGCCCAGTGCTCAGACGGTGAGGGAAAAGCGTATACACCGCTTAATACAAAGCGGTGTGTCCGGTCGAAACTTGTTCGGCCCCAGCGTAGCGCCGCCGAATCTTGATTTCCCCTGATTATTGTGGCTCCTGCTGAACTCCCGTTGACATTGCTCGGATCACTGTCCAGCGTTTTGGAATATGTGTACGAGGCTAGCAGTTGCAAACCCTTGCTTAGTCGTTTGTCCAGGCTAACTTCCAGATCGTTATATGAAGAATTGCCTGCGGATTCGACCAGGGCGATGCCGTCCGGCGTGACCCCGGGCACGGGAACCCGCAAACCGACGTTTGCAAGCGTATTGGAAACGATGCCTCGGATCGGGTTTGCCGGCGAGGCTGAAAGCGCTTGGTTCAGAGAGCGGGTCCTTAGTAAGTGGGTGCCTAGCGTTCCAACATACCCAACTTCGAGCATCCAGTTCCTGGCAAGCGCGAGTTGAAAATTCAGGCCATATTGCTGAATGACCGCAGGACGAAAGTCGGGAGAAACGGTGTCGATGGAGATTCCGCTTGTTGGCGAATATGAAGGGAAATGAGGAAAGAAGCTCGGCGTCGGAAACGGTTGGGGAAATGGATTGCTAAAGGTCGCAGCAGCGTTGTCTTGGCCAGTATTGAGGCGTACGAGGGCAAACGGTGCTCCA